>VOFI01001576.1_pt1 | contig 68001 bp, 66 predicted proteins | sample 5384131 | NCBI WGS metagenome assembly VOFI01 (sample SAMN12384728, study PRJNA508395) | human gut metagenome | isolation source: healthy gut H | host: Homo sapiens
GACTGACACAAATGACAATATAAAAGCTATAGCATGTCGTGGAACAAATCTTTCATTGCTACAGAAAGAAGTTTGGTGGTCTAATATATTCATGGGTTTACCTGTAAGGATTAGTGGTACAGATTTCGATAGTATTTATCAACTTATCATATTCGCAACATTAATTTAAAACAATACTAATGAAAACAATTATTAAACTATTTACAATCTCATTATTGGTTACATTAAGCATGGGAGTTAGCTCCTGTGGAGATGAGATTACTAACGAAATCATTAAAGAAGTTCAAGTGCCAGACAATACTTTGGAATTATTAATTGGTACTTGGCAAGGAACAGGTGAAGCAGAGGGAGCAACCCTTACTTTTAACAAGGATAACTCCTATACAGAGATAAGTGAGAATGAAACTCTAAGTGGTACATTTGAATACTTCCCTAACAGATATATGTTCGTTACTTACTACACAACAGATTGGGGAAAAGAAAATACCATTTACACAGTCGTTAAGATAACAGAAGAAGAACTATATCTCAATGATAATGGACATAGTGATATAGTAATTTATAATCGCAAATAATAATCAATTTAACAACAAATGAAAACTTTAAGATTCTTTGGAATGACCTTGCTAATGGTCATGTTGGCTGTAAACTTTACTGCTTGTAGTAATGATGATGAAGAAGAACAGACAATCATTGAACAAGCCAACCTTATAGGCAAATGGCAGTCCACTTGGGAGAAGATTCACAAAGTGGAGAATGGCAAAGAAGTAGTTATTTCTGATGAAGCATATACCAATGGTTTGTGGGAGTTCAAAGCTGATGGAACTTGCATAGAAAGCCGTGCGGATGGTGGATATACAGAAACAAGTCGTTGGTCTTTAAAAAACAATAAGTTGACTATTTCCTACAATGATGGTTATTCAGATGTCCTTACCGTCAATGAGCTTACAGCTGCTAAATTAGTTCTTGCTTTTGAGGATTGGGATACAATGGATGATGGTAGCGAAGAATTGGATGACATTACTACGACCACTTATAAGAAGATTGACTAATAGCCAAATTGATTTAACAGAACAGCATTTGAGGAAACTCTTATGCTGCTTCTCTTTTATTAGTTACTACATTTCTAAAGAATACTTCCCATATAGCCCCCATCCACTAAAATGTTGTAGCAAATCATGGTGATTTAAAGGAGAATGATTACCTTTGTTTCAAACTCATAAACATAGGATTCGTGGAATATATTAATGATTTTCACAAAGAATGGATAAAGCGTACTCGCAGGTCAATAGAAGAATGGAAGAAGCATCCCCCTACAAGGGAAGAAGTGCTTGAACAACAGAAACGCTTAGACCAACAGCGAGCTATAAGAGAGAATAAACAACAGAATAATAAAGGTCAGTAGTTGGTCATTTGTGACTTATTCACGACCATTTAACAATATAACAGTAACTAATAAACAGGAGAGTTCTTTAATATACTTGAATATCTAACTGTAACACAACTATCTATAACAGATTAGTAAGTGGTTACAGGGACTGACGCTCAATTCGCTGGTTCTTCATCAGTTCCTGCTCACGTGGAAATGATGGGATTCCTGGGTATCGGTAACAACCCGATGGTAGGATGTACAGTGGCTTGTGCTGTAGACGTTGCTACTGCTTTGAGCAAGTAATATAATACATTGCTAATATATAAATCCCTGTAGCCGTAATGGTTATGGGGCAATGCTTATCCCCTATCTAATACTCATTTCCTCTTGCTATCCGGCAGTCAAGGCACATCAGGTTTATTAAGTAATATCTATCCTTCAAAATATTAAATTAGCAAATGAATCCCTAATGTCTGAAAAGCAACTGCAAAAAACACTATATTTGTGAAAATGAATTCAAATTAAACAGTTAGATTATGGGTACTTTAGGTTGCATCAATGACATGATGAGAAGAGATAAAGAAAATCGTGAACTACGAAAGGCAGGAAAGGAACGCTTGAATGAAACTAGAAACCGACTGATTGATTTGAACAAAAAAGGGCACTCCTCCCATCTATCCCTTGAGCAATTAGAAGAGATCAGAATAAAAACGCAAGAAAAAGAAGAAGCGGAAACCCACCAGCTCTTCAAAATAAAATTAATCATGTTAGGCATTGTTCTAATAGCAGGAGTTCTGATATGGATAGGAATTACTTTTCTTTAAAATTCCACTCTCTATTTTTCTTTCTTATTCCTTGAAAAAACCAATAAGAATTCTTATATTTGTGATACCAACTTGGAATAACCTTAAAAACAGATAGATATGAAAAGAATATTATTACTACTGGTTTTATGTTTAAACATAAGTATGGTGCTTGGACAAGAGTATAAAAATTGGGAAAAATATGATATAGAGGGATTCTATATTATTGCCAAATCAAAAGCAGAAGCCAAGATTAGCAAATGTATTGAGGGAGGGAGCAGATTATTATATCCTCACCGAAATGGATGACCAAGTATTCCCATCTGGTGTCAGCAAAAAAAATAACTCCCAAACTCTATAAATTAAAAGATACTGAAATATACATATTTTTCAGCTTTCCTCCTTTCCTATTTGATGCCGATAATGGAATGATAGAGATTAAAGACAATAAAGGAACTTTTTTCAAAAAGCCAACACAATAAACATCAAGATACTCCATCACCAATATCTTCATCAACCACATTCATTATCCCTAAAGATGAACAGGGAAAAGTATGCTATAAACATACACCATCTACCAAAAGAAATAATATAAATTAAAATACCATGCCTAGAATTACAAACTGGCGGTTATAGCCTCAGCCAAATCTTCATAACTTGCCAACGGGTTATCCGTGAAAACACTACGGATAACCAACTCTTTATCTATGACATAAACACGAGGTATTCCCGATTTAGCAAACTGATAGTATACCGTGCGGTTTTCTTGGGCCGAATAGGGCAAGGTCAAATGATTTTCGTCCCAATAACGGACAATCTCTGCCGAGCTCTCTTCCCTGCTAATACAAACCATCCGGATTCTTCGACCGTAATCCGTATATATTTTTTGCAGCACAGGAAGTTCTTTCCGGCAGTCCGGACACCCCGTATGAAAAAACACAATCAAAGAAACCTCTCCTTTCAGAGTTTCGGAAGTTATTATTTGTCCATCATCCATTACCACAGAGAAAACAGGAATGCTCTCTCCTGTTTGTAAATCAACAGTACCTTCCTCCACATCATCATCAATACACGCCGTACACATTACACAGGTCCAAAGCAGAAAACAGACCGTTTTTATCCAATTCTTCATTTTCATTCCCATTTTTCTTCTTTACAAAGATAACATGATTTTCATGAAATTACTACTTTTGCAGCATGAAACAAGAATTAAAAGAAAACCAAGGACTACCTGCCTCCTTACTTTGGACGCTAGCAATTATTGCGGGAATCTCCGTTGCCAATTTATATTATAACCAACCTTTATTAAACCGCATCAGCCGTGATCTCCAAACATCCGAGTTCACCGCCAACCTGATAGCAATGATTACCCAAATAGGTTATGCCATCGGATTGCTGTTCATTATTCCTTTGGGAGATTTATTTAAAAGGAAAACCATTATTCTAATCAATTTCACAGTCTTGGTCGTTTCATTACTAACCATCGCACTGACTCCCTATATCCATCTCATTTTATTTGCCTCTCTACTGACCGGCATTTGTTCGGTGATGCCACAAATCTTTATCCCCATAGCTGCCCAATTTTCCACTCCCGAAACCAAGGGAAAAAATGTAGGTATGATTGTATCGGGATTGCTGACAGGTATCCTGGCCTCGCGCGTAGTAAGCGGAATTATCGGTGAATATTTAGGATGGCGGTTCATTTTCTTTGTGGCAGCCGGGATGATGGTGATATGTGTCATCATCATCATGCGTGTACTACCCGACATGCCGTGTAATTTCAAAGGCAGATACAGTGATCTGATGAAATCCTTGTTTTCATTGGTTATGGAATACCCCCAGTTGCGTATTTCTTCCTTACGTGCCGGAATTGCTTTCGGCTCATTTCTTGCTCTATGGACTTCATTGGCATTTAAGATGGAACAAGCCCCTTTTTTTGCGGGAAACAACATTGTAGGGTTATTGGGATTATGCGGCATAGCAGGAGCTCTCACCGCCTCGTATATAGGAAACTATGTACAGGTTTTGGGAGTCAAACGACTGAATTACATCGGTTGTGGTTTGATATTTGCAGCGTGGTTCTCGCTTTATTCCGGTCAGAACTCCTATGTGGGAATCATCATCGGAATTTTTATCATAGATATAGGCATGCAATGCATCCAGTTGAGTAATCAGACTACGATTTTCTCTCTTAACCCGAAGGCGGCCAACCGTATCAACACCATTTTTATGACGACCTATTTTATTGGCGGTTCCATAGGTACACTTCTTGCCGGAATATTTTGGCACTGGTTTGGATGGCAGGGAGTAGTAGGAACAGGTATCACACTGGCAACCTGTTCCTTTATGATAAATATCTTCTCAAAAAAATAGATCAGGAATCCATATCGCTTAGATGCAATTCCAGCGCCTTGACCGAAATATAAATCTCGCGCACAGAAATCCCCAAAGAAATAATGAGCAGCACAAGCGCCAGTCCAAAAATATATACGGATATAAGGTAGAACTGTATATACATTAAAAACATACTGACCACACAAAGCAACAAACTTCCGATACCTGTCACCTGCATGGCACGTGTCAGATAAAGACGCTTGCGGAGATTAGCAATCTGTGCTGCTGTCACAGCCGAATGATTCTCACGATATTGGTCCTTCAACGTACGCACTAATTGAGCGTATGAAAGAAAACGATTAGTATATGCCAACATAATCAGCGATATGGCAGAAAATAATAAAGCAGGAGTTGTTAAATCTATTTCCATTTTTATAGGTATTTCAAAGTTAGAATATTGCAAAGATAAAGTAAATATCCCGATATTCTCCTTCCTTTTTACAATGAAAGGAATATCTTTGCAATAAAAATAATTCAAATAAACTAATATGCAAACCATAAAATTATACATAAAAGATTGGTTGGCTATCCATCCTTACATCCAACAACAGGCTACAGACAGATATTTTGTCGATCTGGCTAACCGATTATACTCCACTTGTACGATAAGAGAGATTCCCGAATCCATAAAAAAGAAATTATGTCTTTACACCGCTGCCTATTTTGAAGATGTCATTTCAGGTTTAGGTCTATGGCAAGCATTCATCAAAAAACATCTGGAACTATATGATACGTCACTTCCTTTCTATACCATCCGGCCGGATTATATAAAAGATGAGATCAATGAAGAAGATATCCGCTTCATCATTTGGAACACTTTAGAGAAGGCTCCATATAAACATCCGTATATCAATCCGATGGACAGGAATATCGAAGAAACCTCGCATTCATTTTTCCGGATATTGGATGAAGAGTATGAAACGGCTCCCGCCAATGACACGTTACAGGATTTCTTTATGGACTTCAAAGGAAAAGAGAACGCAAACCATAAACTACGCTGGCTGTTCGGACACACTTATCTCACAGAACCATCTGTACAAGAATATATTGCACAAGTTACAGAAACCGACAAATTCATCATTCCATGTGGCCCCCTTGCCCTGTTTCTTCATGAATGGATTGACCTGCTGACCAACGGAGAAACCGAATGTTGGGAAGAGATAGAAGGACTATACCCTGCCATTCCCGAAATATCGGATGAAATGAAGGAAAGGAACCACCATACCTATCAATTGTTCACGCAAGGCACAAACGGTGCCCGTATCGTATATCTGGAAGGATATAAGGAACTACACCGTTTCCTTACCCAAGTATTACAATGGCCGGACGATTCCAATCACACTTTGCCCCAAATGAAGGAACATAAGGATTTCATCATGATGGTGAATTCCGAAAAAGGTATTCTACTGGCGAAAGATATATGCAAATACATCAGTGACCCTCTTAACCCGATGTATGATGCCGCAACGGCTGCCCAAGAGGCATTCAGCCTGCTTACTATCCCGACCAAATGCCCACCGGACCTGATGGAATATGTAATAAACAACCACTATATCCCCGATGCACAATTCCCCGAATTTGGTGAAAGGGAACTGGTTCAAGAATGCGGACTTTATAGCCCGCCACTCCTTATTATATTACTACAGGGGAGATTAGACTCTCCCCACCGCTACTTCGTTCACCAAAGATCTACTTTCAGCAAAGTCTTTCACATTTTGCAGAGTAGTATGAGCAATATTCGTCATTGCTTCTTTGGTAAAGAATGCCTGATGAGAAGTCACAATCACATTGTTGAAAGACAAAAGACGGGCTAAAGTGTCATCATCAATAATCTTGTCGGACTTATCTTCATAAAAATAAGGCTCTTCTTCCTCGTATACATCCAGACCGGCATATCCCACCTTTTTAGTCTTCAGTCCCTCTATCAAGGCATTGGTGTGAATCAACTGCCCACGCCCCGTATTGATAATCATCACTCCGTCTTTCATTTTACTGATGGAATAATCATTAATCAGATACTTTGTCTGTTCTGTCAAAGGACAATGCAGGGAGATGATATCCGAACTATGATAAAGTTCATCCAAAGTACAATAAACCACCTGATGTTCACGGGCAAAATTGTAATCGGGATAAAGATCATATGCAAGAACATTCATACCGAATCCACGTAATATCTGAATTAAAATCTTGGCAATCTTACCCGTACCGATAATTCCGGCAGTCTTGCCATGCATATCAAATCCCATAAGCCCGTGCAGGGAGAAGTTCCCGTCACGTGTCCGCATTGTAGCACGGGGAATCTTGCGGTTGAGTGATAACATCAACGCCACTGTAAATTCGGCAACGGCATAAGGTGAATAAGCCGGTACCCGTACCACTTTCATCTTACCTGCCGTTGCCGCTAAATCCACATTATTATAACCTGCGCATCTTAAAGCCAGCAGTTTAACACCATTATCCGCCATTGCCCGGATAACTTCGGCATCAGCCGTATCGTTTACGAAGATACAAACCACATCCACTCCTTTGGTCAACACCACGTTATTCATATTCAAATGGCCTTTGTAATACCTGATATCAAAGCCAAACTTCTCATTAGCCTCCGTAAACGAGCGTTCGTCGTAGGGTTTCGTGTCGTAAAAAGCTATTTTATAAGCCATAATTGTTTTTCCATTTATAGTTCATATAAATAACAAAAACACGGCCCCTACTGTTCACATACTGACTTATAGTTTTTTCAGTTCCGTGTACAGGCGCTGTACAGGAAGCCCCATCACATTGAAGTAACTACCTGAAATACCACGGACACCAATGAAACCTATCCACTCTTGTATACCATAAGAACCAGCCTTATCCATCGGCTTGTAAACCCGGATATAATAATCGATCTCCTCATCGGACAATTCTGCAAACGTTACTTCTGTCACAGCTGAAAAACTTCGCTGAGCCCCGACGGTAGTCAGACAAACTCCGGTTATCACCTGATGGGTCTTGCCGGAAAGCTTCCACAACATTTGCCGTGCATCATCCTCGTTATGAGGCTTGCCCATGACTACACCATCCAACCATACAATGGTATCGGCAGTAATAATCAATTCGTCCGGATGCATGGTATTCCGGTAAGCAGCCGCCTTTTCGCAAGCTATATACAAAGGGATTTCCTCTGCTTTCAATGTATCCGGATAGGTTTCCTCTATGCCGGGTAGTGTTTTTACTTCATATTTTATACCTAAGCCGGATAACAATTCTTTGCGGCGCGGAGAATTGGAAGCAAGGATTATTTTATATTTTTCTAAATTTTCCAACATAACTTTTCTTTATTTCATTACCACCCGAAGGCCTTTTCATGAGCCATCCATTTTCCTTGAGCCTTCAAGACCTGTTCCACCACGTCACGGCCACATCCATATCCCCCGTTACGATGAGAAATATAAACAGCTGTTTCCTTTATCTCAGGTGCCGCATCAGCAGGACAACAAGGCAGCCCACACAAACGCATCACTTCATAATCGGGAATATCATCGCCCATATAGAGTATCTCCTCATCCTGCAATCCATATTTTTCCTTCAAATGGGCATACTCCCGGGTCTTCACCGCAGCAGCCAGATAGACATCTTTGATACCCAGCCCCTCATAACGCTTACGCACCGCCTCGGTATTTCCACCGGTAATGATGGCAACATGCAGCCCGCATTTCACAGCCAACTGCAATGCATACCCATCCTTGATATTAACCGTACGCATGGGTTCACCATTGGGGTGCAAATAAATAGTTTCCGCACTCAATACCCCATCTACATCAAATACCAATGCCTTTATTTTCTTTAAATCATAGTTTATCATACCACTTATGAGTTCTTTCCCTCTTTATTTGCCTGAATGACAGACAAAGGGAGATTATGAATACTTTTACTTATCTTTTCGTACAATTCCTGCAAAGACTCCTCATCCGCCAACATCTCCAAATGTTTGCTTATTACGTTTTCATCGTAGCGTACAGCCGGACCTGTCTGCGCCTGTGTGGGAGAAAGTTCATGTACTTTGCCGGCAGTTTCGTCTATCAGCGGAAGCATCACTTCAAAAGGAATCCCCTGCTTTTCCAGTATATGTGAACTTAATGCATACATATGATTTGCAAAATTACAAGCAAAGACTGCCGCCAGATGCAAATACCTACGTTGCCCGGAAGTCACTTCATACACTTTAGGACTGAGACGAACTGCCACCATACGCAGCAATTCCACTTCTGCCGGAGCAGATGCTTCTATAAAAAAAGGTACAGTATTGAAATCCACTTCACGCTGCTTGCTAAAAGTCTGCATAGGATAAAGTACCCCATAGCGTTTTACCAATCCCTTCCATAAATCCATAGACATACTACCCGCCGTATGTACAAACAAGGCCTGCTCCCTTCCTTTCACCAATACAGGAGCCAATTGTCGCAAAACTGCATCTTTCAGCGCTACAATATACAAATCGGCATCCCGACGTATCTCGTCCGGCACAATAGTGTAGTCTACTGAAAGTCTGGCAGCCAATGCAGAAGCAGATTCCTCTGTACGGCTGTATACCTGCAAGATAAGACACCCCGCCTTTTGTAAAGCAATTCCCAGATGGGTTGCCACATTGCCAGCTCCTATCAGAACTATTTTCATCATCGGGTCGAAACTAAATATAAAATAACTCCCACCAGCAACAAAGCCGCCGGCAACAAATAAGCAGACATCTGTCCCAACAAAGCTATCACCAAACCGATATTCAATATCAGCCATATACCCGTCAATACAATTCCTACTGACTTATCAGCCTTGAACCAAAGGAAAATAACAGCTGCATACAGTAACAGATTGTCTTTCTGCATAACCCATGGCAACCCGTGTGAAGCAAATCCTATAAACTTATCGATCAGATAAAGCATCCCCATCACAATGAGAAACACCGCAGAAGCTTTATACGTATCCTTATGATTGACAGCAGCCACGTTTACTTGCCTCCATATTTATTAATGTGAATTTTCTCCCATTGTAAATGCTCCTCATTAAAAGGCTTGCGTTCCATACCCTTATGCCCTACCGCTATAATGGAAACCACCTGCAACTGCAACGGAATATCAAGCAACGTATGCACGTATTCACCCGAGGGCATCCCGGTAGCGGTAAAACGTTCACGCACCTGTATCCAACAACTTCCCAACCCCAAATCTTCTGCCTGCAACTGGATCATTATGGAAGCAATTGACGCATCTTCAATCCAGACATCACTAGCCAACGGATCAGCCATCACAACTACAGCCATAGCAGCATCCGCTAGGAAAGCCGCCCCCATCTCCTTACAATGGGAAAGTTTTTCCAACATATCCTTATCATCTACCACAATAAACTGCCAGCAATTGCTACGTTTAGAAGACGGAGCCATCAAAGCAGCCTTCAACAAAGCAATCACCTCTTCCTGTGTCAACTCTTGATCCGTGAACTTACGCATACTGCGTCTGTTCTTTATTAAGTCACTAAATTGTTCCATAATATACCCTGTTAATTTATTTTTCTGCACAAATATACAACTAGAATGTGGATTGATAAACAAAAAACAATAAATTTGCAATTAGAGATGCCTGTCAGATTAAGTACATATCGCAAAGGAAATGCCATTCCCCCTCTGCCGGGAACAAGCATTTTCCATTCTACCGAGTTGTTTCATGTCTTTGAAATGACCCGGGGATACGAACCTTTGCTTATCGTAGCCTATATAGGAAACCGTCCTGTAGGCAAACTGCTGGCAGTCATCCGGAAAAGTGTGCGCCTGTTCCCCCCTGCAATCATCAAACGATGCGAAATTTATGGCACAGGCGAGTATTTTGATGAAGCACAGAATAAGGAAGACCTGTTCGGGGAAATATTGGAACATCTCACCAACGAAGTATTATGCAAATCGTTCCTCATCGAGTTCCGCAACTTGGAAAATCCGCTATTCGGATACAAAGCTTCAGAAAGAACAACTATTTCGCCATTAATTGGCTAAGAGTACGTAATTCACTGCACAGTAAAGCTCCTTACGAACGGCTGAGCATGTCTCGCAGAAGACAAATAAACAAAGCTCTGAGAAATGGTGCCATCATGGAAATAGCTGACAATGAGAAAGATATACAAGATTTCTCACGAATGTTGAAAAAAGCCTATTCCTCACAGATAAGAAAACATTTCCCGGACATCGGCTTTTTCCGGTTATTAGCATGGCAGAACCCGGAAAAAGAATTAGCCAAAGTGTTTCTTGTGAAATATAAAGGCAAAATCATCGGTGGTTCTATCTGTCTTTTCTCAAAAGAAAGTGCCTATCTGTGGTTCTCAGGAGGTATGCGGAAAACCTATGCTTTTCTTTATCCCGGTATTCTGGCCGTATGGGCACCTATTACCTATGCTTACGAAAAAGGATATGCACATTTGGAATTCATGGATGCAGGATTACCGTTCAAAAAGCACGGTTACAGGGACTTTGTACTCCGCTTTGGCGGCAAGCAGAGCAGTACACGCCGCTGGTTCCGCTTCAGTTGGAAGTGGCTGAACAAACTCTTGTGCAAATTCTATATTTAACTCATTTTTGTCTTTTTGTCTAAAGTGTTGTGAAGCATCTTGCAAATAAGAAATAAAATTGAAGAAATATTTCTTTATTTAACTCGAAATTACTTTCTTTGTGCAGTTTTATCTGAAAACTTGAGTATAAAACCAAACTATTAAAATTATAAGATCATGAAAATCTCACACATTGAACACCTGGGCATTGCCGTAAAGAGCATTGAAGAGGCCCTGCCGTATTATGAAAACGTATTAGGTCTGAAATGCTACAATATCGAAACAGTAGAGGATCAGAAAGTTAAAACCGCTTTTCTGAAAGTAGGTGATGTTAAAATAGAACTGCTGGAACCTACAAGCCCCGAAAGCACTATCGCAAAGTTCATTGAAAAAAATAATGGCAACGGTGGTATGCATCATCTGGCTTTTGCAGTGGAAGATGGTGTGGCAAATGCGTTAGCCGAAGCTGAAACCACCGGCATCCGTCTCATTGACAAAGCTCCGCGTAAAGGTGCTGAAGGTTTGCAAATTGCTTTTTTACATCCCAAATCAACTTTGGGCGTCCTGACCGAGCTTTGCGAAAAACCATAACACACGAGATCTGACTATTCACGATTGAAGTCAGTATATTTAGTCTGGTTCAAGCGTAAATAGAATTATTTTTTAATCGTAAATTGTAAAATCATAAGTAAAATGAGCAATCAACTTGAAAAAATAAAAGAGCTTATCGAACGCCGGGCTACAGCACGCATGGGTGGAGGTGATAAAGCAATTGCAAAACAGCATGATAAAGGAAAATATACAGCCCGCGAACGCATAGCCATGCTGCTGGATGAGGGCAGTTTCGAAGAAATGGATATGTTTGTGGAACACAGATGCACCAATTTCGGCATGGAGAAAAAACATTATCCGGGCGACGGTGTAGTAACAGGTTGTGGTACCATAGAAGGACGTTTAGTTTATATCTTTGCACAGGATTTCACTGTTTCTGCCGGTTCTCTTTCAGAAACAATGTCTCTGAAAATATGCAAAGTAATGGATCAAGCCATGAAAATGGGTGCTCCCTGTATCGGTATCAACGACTCAGGTGGCGCACGTATTCAAGAAGGTATCAATGCATTGGCTGGCTATGCTGAAATTTTCCAACGTAACATTCTTGCTTCGGGTGTTATTCCGCAGATCTCAGGTATTTTCGGTCCTTGTGCAGGCGGAGCTGTTTACTCTCCTGCGCTGACAGACTTCACCTTGATGATGGAAGGCACATCATATATGTTCCTTACCGGACCGAAAGTGGTAAAGACTGTTACAGGTGAAGATGTAAGCCAGGAAAACTTAGGTGGTGCAAGCGTTCATTCAACCAAATCCGGTGTTACTCATTTTACAGCCAAGACGGAAGAAGAAGGGTTAGCCATGATCCGCAAATTGTTAAGCTATATTCCTCAGAACAATCTGGAAGAAGCTCCCTATGTAGACTGTACCGATCCTATCGACCGTCTGGAAGACTCTTTGAACGAAATTATCCCCGACAGCCCCAACAAACCATACGATATGTATGAGGTGATCAGCGCCATCGTAGATAATGGTGAGTTTTTGGAAGTCCAACCTCACTACGCTAAAAATATCATCATTGGTTTCGCACGTTTCAACGGCCAGTCTGTAGGTATTGTTGCCAACCAGCCCAAATACCTGGCGGGTGTGCTTGACAGCAATGCGTCACGCAAAGGTGCTCGTTTTGTACGTTTCTGCGACGCTTTCAATATACCTCTTGTTTCATTGGTAGATGTTCCGGGATTCCTTCCGGGTACAGGACAAGAATACAACGGTGTAATCCTCCACGGTGCCAAGTTGCTGTATGCTTACGGCGAAGCGACTGTACCCAAAGTGACAATTACCCTGCGTAAATCATACGGCGGATCTCACATTGTAATGAGCTGTAAACAACTTCGCGGTGATATGAATTATGCATGGCCTACTGCCGAAATCGCCGTTATGGGTGGTGCAGGTGCAGTAGAAGTATTATACGCACGCGAAGCCAAAGAACAGGAAAATCCTGCCGCATTCCTAGCCGAAAAAGAAGCTGAATACACCAAGCTGTTCGCCAATCCTTACAATGCTGCCAAATATGGCTACATTGATGATGTGATTGAACCGCGTAATACCCGTTTCCGCATCATCCGTGCATTGCAACAGTTGCAGACTAAGAAATTAACCAATCCGGCTAAGAAGCATGGTAATATTCCTCTTTAATTAAAAATTAAAAATTGAGAATTGAACATGAAGAAATTAAATATAGGAATATTCCTTTCTTTGCTGCTGATGGTGGGGTTATGTTCTTGTGGAGAACAGAAATCGAACACCAAGCTGGTACTGAATGAAGTGCTGATTGAAAATGAAAGCAATTTCCAGGATGACTACGGAGTACACAGCGCATGGATTGAAATATTCAACAGATCATTTGGTAGCGCAGACCTTGCCGGTTGTTTACTGAAGGTGAGCAGCCAGCCTGGAGATACTGCTACTTATTTTATCCCTAAAGGTGATGTATTGACTTTGGTCAAACCTCGCCAGCACGCTTTATTCTGGGCAGACGGCGAACCCAACCGCGGTACTTTCCACACTAATTTCACACTGAATGCCGCAACCGACAATTGGATTGGATTGTATGATTCAGGCAAAAAATTATTGGATCAGATTATTGTTCCGGCAGGCACATTGCAAGCAAACCAATCATACGCACGTGTCAGCGACGCAGCAAATGAATGGGAGGTGAAAGGTTCCAGCGCAGACAAATATGTGACTCCGAGCACCAATAACAAGACTATCAACAGTCATGCAAAGATGGAAAAATTCGAAGAACATGACGGTAGTGGTATCGGTATGGCCATCTCTGCTATGAGCGTTGTATTCTGCGGTCTTCTTTTACTTTTCATTCTCTTCAAATGTGTAGGTAAGATTTCTGTAAACCTGAGCAAGCGCAATGCCATGAAGGTAAAAGGTATTACCGACAAGCAAGAAGCCAAAGAAAAGAAATTGGGTGAAGCTCCGGGCGAAGTATTCGCCGCTATCGCCATGGCCATGCATGAAATGCAAAGCGATGTACATGACGTGGAAGAAACCGTTCTTACCATTACCCGTGTAAAACGTAGTTATTCACCGTGGAGTTCCAAGATTTATACCTTGCGTGAAACTCCCCACAAAAAGTAAGTCACCAATAAAAAGATAAAATGATGAAAGAATATAAATATAAGATCAACGGTAACGTATACAAAGTTGCCATTGGAGATATAGAAGACAATATCGCTCATGTTGAAGTGAACGGTACTCCTTACAAAGTGGAAATGGAAAAAGCTCCGAAAGCTGTAGTGAAACCGGTAGTTCGTCCTGTATCAACCAGCCCTGCTCCGGCACCAGCTACAGTAGTAAAGCCTGCTGCAACTTCTACAGGTAAATCGGGCGTTAAATCTCCGTTGCCGGGAGTAATCCTTGATATCAAGGTAAATGTGGGTGATACCGTAAAAAAGGGGCAAACCATCATTATCCTTGAAGCTATGAAGATGGAAAATAACATCAATGCAGACAAAGACGGCAAGATCACCGCAATCAATGTAAGTAAAGGAGAATCCGTTCTCGAAGGTACTGACCTTGTAATTATTGAATAATATGGGAGAATTTATCAACTTTTTAGGGAATAACCTAGCTGACTTTTGGACATATACGGGTTTTGCCAATGCTACTGTTGGTCATATCGTAATGATCCTGATAGGTTTATTCTTCATATACCTTGCCGTGGCCAAGGAATTTGAGCCGATGTTGCTCATTCCTATCGGTTTCGGTATCTTGATCGGTAATATTCCTTTCAACATGGAAGCCGGACTGAAAGTCGGCATCTATGAGGAAGGTTCTGTTCTTAATATTTTATATCAAGGAGTTACCTCCGGATGGTATCCACCACTTATCTTTTTAGGTATCGGTGCAATGACGGATTTCTCGGCATTGATTTCAAATCCTAAACTGATGTTGATTGGTGCTGCCGCACAGTTTGGTATTTTCGGTGCATACATGATTGCATTGGCAATGGGCTTTGATCCGATGCAGGCTGGTGCTATCGGCATCATCGGTGGTGCGGACGGTCCGACAGCAATCTTCCTTTCATCCAAACTGGCGCCTAACCTGATGGGAGCTATTGCGGTATCTGCCTATTCATACATGGCATTGGTACCGGTTATCCAGCCACCTATCATGCGTCTGCTCACTACCAAGCACGAACGTTTGATCCGTATGAAACCACCACGCGTCGTTTCTCATACAGAAAAAGTAATGTTCCCTATCATTGGTTTGTTGCTTACTTGTTTTCTGGTTCCGTCGGGTCTGCCTCTATTGGGTATGCTTTTCTTTGGTAACTTATTGAAAGAAAGCGGTGTAACCCGTCGCTTGGCAGAAACTGCCCGCGGTCCGCTGATTGATACCATTACCATCTTATTAGGATTGACAGTAGGTGCTTCCACACAAGCTTCAGAATTCCTTACTATTGATTCGATTTTGATTTTCGCGCTGGGTGCATTGTCATTCATCATTGCTACCGCTTCGGGAGTTATCTTCGTAAAGATATTCAACTTGGTATTAGGTAAGGATAACAAAATCAATCCGCTTATCGGTAATGCCGGTGTATCTGCTGTTCCTGACTCGGCACGTATCTCTCAGGTTATCGGTCTGGAATATGATCCTACCAACTACTTGCTGATGCATGCCATGGGTCCCAACGTAGCCGGTGTAATCGGTTCTGCCGTAGCTGCCGGTATTTTACTTGGGTTCTTGATGTAATTCATTGAACAACAATAAATAAAATCCTCTTCAACTAATATGTGGAAGAGGATTTTTTATTGATATAGATTAAGAAATGAATGATTTATTATGATTTTTGAACGATTAGTTATATAAGATATGCTGAAAAACATATAAATTTGCCGCCGTAAAACCAAACTAAATTAAACGAAGATGGAAAAGAAAACAGTTAAGTACCATATTCCCCAACACGGAATATATATGTACGCACGTACTAATTCTGGGAAAACTGAACTCATTGTCCTAAACAGCACCGATGCCGAACAAGTGGTGGCAAATGACCACTACCGCATAATGACAAATGATTCAAAAAGCGGTAAAGAACTTATCAGTGGCAAAAAAATTGACCTTACCAAAAATATGACAGTCGGTGCACGTCAATCATTGATTATTGAATTATAATTGTTTTTTTAAGGTAAGAAGGTAAAATGAGAAAGTAAGAATAAAGGCGGCTTTTATTAAAGGGCCGCCTTTATTTATATCTCTGTCCACCTCTTTTATTTACGTGAAACAATTGTCCCTGTAGCTTGATTAGTAGGCATAACCAACATTTCTGCAATCTGCATATATTCCGGTACGGAAGCTGCAAAATAAACCGTTTCCGCAATATCATCTCCCGTCAATGGACGAATGCCTTTATATACATTATCCGCCTTTTCCTTATCTCCCCGGAAACGAACAACTGAAAAATTTGTTTCCACCAGCCCCGGTTTGATATTAGTCACTCTCAATGGAGTATCAACTAAATCTATACGCAGTCCATCCGATAAAGCTTTCACAGCAGCCTTTGTAGCACAATACACACTACCTCCCGGATAAGCAGCATCTCCGGCAATAGAACCAATATTAATAATATGTCCTCGTTTACGTTCCACCATTCCCGGTACGATCAGGCGTGTCATTGCCAGCAAAGCCTTAATATTAGTATCTATGACAATATCCCACTCATCCAGACTGCCTTCCTGTTCTTTATCCGTACCGATAACCAACCCAGCATTATTCACCAATATATCAATGGATTGCCATTCCTTGGGCAATGATTCCAAAGCAGACGTTGCCGCTTTACGGTCGCGCACGTCAAAAGGAAGCAAATATATTTTCGCACCATATTGCTTTTCTAATTCTTCTTTCAATGCACTCAGTTTATTTACGTTACGGGCATTTAAAATCAAACTTGCTCCCTGTGAAGCAAACTTGCGAGCGCATCCGGCACCGATACCGCTGGAAGCTCCTGTGATAAAAACAATCTTATCCATTTTATTATTTCGATTTATTAAAGAACTTACTGAAAAATAGTATTTGATAGTCTATGGCATTATTCCAATACCTGCCTGTATGCCCACCCGGACGGATGATAAAGTCATGATTTATTTTCTTCTTCAACAGTTTTTCGTGTACAGCCTTATTCACTTCCAGAAAAAAATCATCACAACCGCAATCTATTATAACAGCCAAATCACCATTCTTTATCTTATCCAACTGATTAATTACCGTATGTTCGTCCCATCTCTGCTTGTTGCTCGCTTCTTCACCTAATTGCTTCTTCATCTCCCAATTATTGGGAAACGGACGGATATCTAAACCTCCACTCATACTACCTCCTCCTCCAAAGACATCTTTATGACGGATGGATAACCATAAACTTCCATGACCACCCATACTTAACCCGGTGACAGCACGTCCCCCTCTCTCCGCTTTCGTAGTAAAATTCTTATCAATATAGTTCACCAATTCTTTTGACACGAATGTTTCATAACGGTACTCCTTGTTCAAAGGGCTGTCCCAATACCAACTGTTCTTCCCGTCCGGACAAACAAAAATGATTCCTTCCTTATCAGCTATCCGAGGTAATTCCGGTTTTATCCCGAGCCATGTTCCCGCATTGCCCCCATATCCGTGAAGCAGATAAAGTACGGGACATTTTTCACCTGCCATGGCTTTATCCGGACAGATGGTAATTACCTGAACCTCTTTATTCATTGCATCGCTATGTACCGACAAAGTATCCACCTTAGCTGCCTGCATTCCTACAGACAAACACCAGCTTCCTATCAAAAAAGCCCAATATCGTTTTTTCATGTATATAAAAAATTACCCGATGTAAAGGTACAATATAATTTGCAATTTAGTTGCATCTTCTTTCCGCTATCTTTGTTGTCATAAATAAAAAGAAACAATGAAAAAAATAAAATTAGAATCAGTTTTCAATGAATTCACTTTAATGGGAATAGCTGTATCAGGAGCATTCTATCTAGGAGAATACTGGGAAGGTATTGCCGTTATTCTGTTCTATCTCATAGGTGAATGGTTCCAACACAAAGCTGTACACAAAGCACGCAGCGACATCAAAGCATTATTGGATGTACGTCCCGAAACAGCCACTGTAATATATAACAACACATATAAAATAACAGTACCGGAAAAAGTACAGCCAGGAGAAACCATTGAAGTAAAAGTTGGAGAAAAAGTACCTCTAGACGGATTTTTGCTGGAAGATTCCGCTTCATTTAATACGGCCGCCCTAACCGGAGAAAGTGTTCCCCGGACTCTATATAAACAAGAAGAAGTTTTAGCAGGAATGATCGCTTCAGATAAGGTGGTACGAATCAAAGTAAACAAACCGTATGATCAAAGTACGTTAGCACGTATCCTCACTTTAGTACAAGATGCAGCAGAAAGAAAAGCCCCTGCCGAATTATTTATCCGCCGTTTTGCACGAATTTATACACCGATAGTGACAGGACTGGCGATACTAGTTGTCATACTCCCCTATTTATACTCTCTGATAAAACCTGAATTCATTTTTGTTTTTGATGATTGGTTCTATCGGGCTTTAGTATTCCTAGTCATATCATGTCCTTGCGCATTAGTGGTCAGCATTCCATTAGGATACTTTGGAGGTATTGGTGCCGCATCTCACAAAGGGATTCTTTTCAAAGGGGGTAATTATCTAGATGCCATAACCCAAATAAACACCGTAGTATTCGATAAAACCGGAACACTCACCCAAGGTGTATTCAGTGTCCAGGCAATATCGGCAGCCGAAGGTGTTTCGCAAAAAGAACTGCTTCAACTTATCGCCTCTATAGAGAGTTTCAGCAATCATCCTATCGCAAAAGCCATTGTCAAATATGCAGAAGAACAAAGTATATCCCTTAACTCGTCACTGAAAATAACCGAATTTGCCGGATATGGAATAAAAGCCGTAACAAACGGTAAAGAAGTATATGTAGGAAATGCACGGTTATTATCAAAATACGGCATCTCTTTTCCCTATGAAATCAGCGACATGACAGAAACAATCGTGTTATGTGCAATGGAAAACAAATATTTGGGATATCTTTCATTGGCGGATACACCAAAACCAGATGCTGTACAAGCCATCCGCGAACTGAAAGACTTAAATATTAATAATATTCAAATATTATCGGGAGACAAACAGACAATTGTTTCTAATTTAGCCGAAAAGATAGGTGTCACACAGGCTTTCGGCGATTTACTACCCGAAGGTAAGGTAGCACATTTAGAACAATTAAAAGCAAATTCTGAAAATCGTGTAGCTTTTGTAGGAGACGGTATCAATGATACTCCCGTACTGGCACTCAGCGATGTTGGGATTGCCATGGGTGGCCTAGGATGTGACGCTGCTATAGAAACTGCGGATGTAGTGATACAAACAGACCAACCCAGTAAAGTGGCGGAAGCTATAAAAATAGGGAAACAGACCCATCGCATCGTATGGCAAAATATATCAATGGCATTCGGAGTGAAATTGTTAGTATTGCTATTGGGAGCCGGCGGAATGGCCACTATGTGGGAAGCCATATTTGCAGATGTAGGCGTAGCTTTACTCGCCATTTTTAATGCAATGAGAATACAGAAATGGAAAGAATAAAATGATTTGACCTATGAATGAAACAATCTATTTAAAAAAACTGGAACAGCGGGAAATCAAACCGACAGCCATACGTCTGCTTATTCTAAAAACCATGATGCAGCACAAAGAAGCATTTTCACTGTTGGATTTGGAAAACGAATTGGATACGGTAGACAAATCAACCATCTACCGCACCATAACCCTTTTTTTAGCCCATCATCTGATTCATGGCATTGATGACGGTACAGGATCGTTAAAATATGCAGTTTGCAGCAATGATTGCAATTGTGAGGTAGACGACCTCCACACTCACTTCTACTGTGAGAACTGTCACCGCACGTTTTGTATGAAAAGTATCCACGTGCCCATCGTGACACTACCTCCCGGATTCACCGTACAAAGTATCAATTATGTCCTGAAAGGTCTATGTTCGGAATGCTCTCATCAGCATGTGTAACTATTGCCAGAAAAGGAAATCACCCCCAAAGCCCAGTTGATATAATCCAATGCAGGCATCCGAATTTACTGATCGGATGCCATTCATCTAATTGTCTGTTATTCAAAGCTGTAATATTTTCTTATATAGTATCCGCCCTTTTAATGAACATCAATCAAGAAATACAGTATTTTTATTGGGGAGCAAGAAACTTCTTAGTCAGCCATTTTCTTACAGGCTCATCATACAGTTTCAGACACAGGCAAGCCAAAATGACACTCAAAACAAAAACACCCACAGCTACATACCAAGTTTCTCCCAATGTATAAAGTTTATTCTCAATCAACCATGCGTAGAACAAATACATCAACGGATAATGTACTACATAAACCGGATAGGATATATCTCCCAAGAACTTGCATATCTTTGTAGACTGCTTATCCGTAGTAGTACCCGACGCCCCCAGCCACACAAGAAAAGGAAAAACCACAATTACACAAAAAGCTTCATAAATACCATTCATGCAAATAGGCTCCAATCCTTCCAGATAAGGAACCGAGAACAGCGCAATCAGTATAATAGTACATATCCAAAACGCCCCATTCACCTTCATAGGCTTGAAGTTACGCGACATCAACATACCCAATGAAAATGGGAAAAGCATACGCAAAGTTCCACCTAAGAAATTCACTCCGTCGAGTGTCCATCCCACTCCCATATTCCCATAACCAGACACATTGAAAACAGCGAATGACGCTAATGCCATACCCAGCATCACAACCAGCACAGCCAATGCTTTATTAGATAACCGACGAATGAACAACGCATAAAGAATATTACCTATATACTCAAAAAACAGGGACCAGCAAGGTCCGTTCAACGGAAACATCTCACCATTACCACGAACTTCATATCCCACACCCGGCATGGCAGGAATAAAGAATATTGTACAAAGTAAAGACAACATAATCATGGAAATAGCGACATGCGTTCCATCCCATTGCACACAACCCTGAATACAGAACGTAATAGCTCCCAAAACAGCACCCATAATTACCATCGGATGAAGACGGATCAAACGGCGTTTGAAAAAGTCTTTCATAGTGAAATTCTTCCCCCAACGGTCATCATACGCATAACCGATAACAAACCCCGAAAGAATAAAAAAGAAATCCACAGCAAGATATCCGTGGTTGAGAGTTTCGATATTGCCGGCACTAGCAAAAGCAAAACCTTCAAATACATGATACCATATTACTATAAGAGCAGCAACTCCTCTCAATCCATCAAGAAGATCATAATGAGGCTTTGTATCAGTAAATGCTGCAGAAGAGATTTTTTCCATAATAAATTAATAGATTTAATAATTGATTCTTTTTAATTGTTACTAATAATGCTGCAAAGTTACACAACTTAAAGGCTTTTAAATTTGTCCTATGACAAAAAATCAGCAATACATAAATTATTTCTTAGCTCGGAGACGACTAAGTGTGGGAAGTGTTATACCCAAATAAGATGCAATATACCTTAACTTCACCCGTTGGCATATCTGAGGAAACTGTTGTTTAAACTCCTCATATCTTTCCTTTGCTGGCAAAGTCAGCCGTTCTTTGTGAGAACGATGCAAACGCCTGTACTCATTTTGATGAATAATCCTCCCCCAATTAGCCAATTCAATATTAGTCTGAAACAGTCTGGTTAAATCAGCTAATGATATTTTGTAAACAACTACATCTTCAAGCGTTTCCACAAATTCCTCGCTCGGCTTATTATAGTACAACTCGTCCATACTGAAAACAATACCTCCTTCCCATGAAAAGGAGGTTGTTATTTCTTCTCCATTTACAAGCCAGAAAGAACGTGTCATTCCTTTTTCTATGAAATAAGCTGATTTACAAAATGTATTCTCCTTTATTAACTGATATTTCTTAGGGAAACGACATAAAATCATACATTTTTTCAGTTCTTGTATCGTATCTTCAGAAACCGGACACAAAGAGAGCATATTATCTATAATGTTTGTCATAAAACCGTAGTCCATTAAAATACATATAAACACACCCGATATAAACACGGGATATACCTTTTTTTTCTTTTCAGCCAAAAGTACAAATATATATTGGAAAACGACATCATTTTTCCAAATAATCGGAGTTTCCAAGACCACTCCATACAAGAATGTCCATATACCTCTTTTATTTATTACTTTTTGTTCAAATTACAAAGATAAAGCATTAAAATGCCAACCAGACTTTTAAAACATCCCATCGCTTAATGCACCACTCTAAAAGAATTTCAATAGCCTCCAAATCACTTTTCATATAATCTATCAGAAATTTCATACCAAGAAAACCCCAAAGAAATACCAAAGAATTGAACATTTTTTATGAAAAACAGCCCTTGACAGATTAGCGGATGCAGGCTATTTTTGCATTTAAACAATTATAACCCTTAAAACAAAAAACATTTACTTTGCAGTATGAAGTATTTATTATCGGAAGAATAAATTCTTAATTAATAATCTGCTACTGCTTTAACCAACAAGTCCAATCACATGAAAAAAATTATAACATTACTTTTAATATTGTTGTTTGCCACAAAAAGCACTTTCTCCCAATCGCCAAACAATATAGAGAAGTTCGTCGTAGTCAGTGTAAATGATAAAGATAGTATTTTAAACAAAATAAAAATGTCTGCTCCCCAATTCTACAACATCGGAAAAGGTAAACGTATAGAGGTCAAAGTATGCAATGAAGACAGCATACAAATAAGAAGAGTACGCTGTCTTTTATATTATTCCAACTCCGGCAAGAAAGAATGTATAGGAAAAATATGGATTTCTCCTCTTATTGGCTACGAAACCTGCTATTTTTGCATGAACGTGGATATCCCCCTAACAAAAGATGAATGGCATAAACTAACTTTCCGAATAAAGAGAGGAAAAAATTATAAGGATTACAAATTCTTGAAACAGCAAGTACAAGAATAAAACATTTGATAATAAGAGAGAGATTGACAAGAATAAGAACAAGTAAGAATTGTTTTTATTTTAAGTTTCAGCCTTAAAATAAATCTAGATTTATTTCATACCATTCTGATTATTTGTATATTTGTCTCTTGATAATAAAATTATGCAATTTATTAATTTACAAAAACGATGAGCTATATCCAAAACAATCTACAAGCTGGTGAAGAAATTAAATACAAAGCAGATATTCACTGGTATATATTTGCATATCCGGTAATACTACTATTATTAAGCGCCTTCTTTTCTTCCGCACAAACCGGATTATTCTATTATGTCAGCATACTTCTATTGTTGTCAGGATTATTCCAATTGATAAAAAGAATTCTTCTTAAGATGGGAGCTGAATATGTTGTCACAAACAAGAAAGTCATTCTAAAATCCGGTATTTTAAACCGGGATGCCCTTGAATTGGTTTTAAACAAATGCGAAGGAATACGGATTAATCAAAGCCTCATGGGACGTATGCTCGGTTTTGGTTCTATTGTAGTTACTACAGGCGGGGTCACCAACAAATTTGACTTTATCACCAATCCTATAAAGTTCAGAAACGAAATCAATGCACAAATTCAATAAGAATAAGTGAAAAGCATTTAAAGAAATACAAAGAGAACGGGTATAAACACGCTTTTGCACATACATCCATACAAGGCTATACCTACGTACGTACGAGCTTATGCGTATGTATATGTAAAATGCCTCAGTCCAGAATAAAATTCCATATCAAAGACAAGGGCGTTTTAAAAAAAGATCAAGAGCTTTTTAAAAAAGATAACCGCCTTTTTTTAAAAGAACAAGAGCTTTTTTTAAAATGTCTTGTTCTTTTTTACCGCTGCCGCGAATCCGTAAGCTATCATTTCGTGGAAGTTTCCTCTTTCATGCGCATTTCTTACGAGGAAAAGGCTTGAAAACGCCCTACTTTATACCAGGCAGGAACTGTCTATAAAAAAGGATATATAGCTGACAGCAAGCATATTATGTGAAAATCAACTTCAAAACGTAGTGAGGGCATAGAGTATAAGTGAGAGCAATTTTTTTTACTATTATCATATAAGTCATTCATAATAAACCCATTATACATACAGTGAGGGCATGAGGGGCTCCCTGAATAAAATGAAAAAGAAATTTCTAATGAAAAAATCAGAAAACAAAATGATCTTTAATGCACCAAAAACAAAAAAATCCCCGTAAAGTATTAATTTACAGGGATTTTCTTTGTTTTGCAATTCTTTCCAGCGGAGAGACAGGCTCTCGAACCTATACATTCAAGAAATATCATAAAATTGCAAATTACTGATAATCACAGCACAATTTGGAGTACATAGTAAATCTAAATCTTTCTGAATATCTTTTGCTATTCCAAATATTGGGTGTATATTTGGGTGTAGAATTTCAAACGCACCCAATTATGAATATCAAACGAAACATCATTTTTGCATTGGAAAGCCGGAAGAAGAACGGTGTGCCAATCGTGGAGAACGTGCCTATCCGTATGCGTGTCATATACGCAAGTCAGCGCATTGAGTTTACAACGGGTTACCGCATTGATGTAGCCAAGTGGGATGCTGACAAGCAGCGAGTGAAGAACGGGTGTACCAACAAACTAAAGCAAAGTGCATCTGAAATCAATGCCGATCTGCTGAAATACTATACCGAAATTCAAAACGTGTTCAAGGAATTTGAGGTACAGGAAGCCATGCCCACTACCCAACAGCTAAAGGACGCATTCAACCTGCGGATGAAAGATACAAGTGAAGACCAGGAAGACGTAAAGATAAGTTTTTGGGAGGTATTCGATGAATTTGTAAAAGAATGCGGCAACCAGAATAACTGGACTGAATCCACATACGAAAAGTTTGCAGCCGTTAAAAATCACCTCAAGGAGTTCAAGGAAGATTTAACCTTTGAATATTTCAATGAATTCGGACTGAACGAATATGTCAATTTCCTGCGCGACAAAAAGGATATGAGGAACAGTACCATCGGTAAACAAATGGGATTCCTCAAATGGTTCCTGCGGTGGAGCTTCAAGAAAGACTATCACCAGAATATAGCATACGATACGTTCAAACCGAAATTGAAAACCACCCCCAAGAAGGTAATCTTCCTGACATGGGAAGAACTGAACAGACTTAAAGACTATCAGATACCCAAAGACAAACAGTATCTGGAACGTGTCCGGGATGTTTTCCTGTTCTGTTGCTTTACCAGTCTGCGTTATTCAGATGTTCGTAACCTAAAGAGAAGTGATGTCAAGTCCGACCATATAGAAGTCACCACCGTTAAAACGGCAGATAGTCTGAGTATTGAACTGAACAAGTACAGTAAAGCCATACTTGAAAAATACAAGGACATCCATTTTGAAAACCACATGGCATTGCCTGTTATCAGCAATCAGAAAATGAATGATTATCTGAAAGAACTGGGAGAACTGGCAGAAATTAACGAATCTATACGTGAAACCTACTATAAAGGAATGAACGTATAGATGAAGTTACCCCGAAATACGCATTACTCAGCACACATGCAGGAAGAAGGACATTCATCTGTAATGCACTGGCTCTCGGTATTCCTGCACAGGTTGTAATGAAATGGACAGGCACAGTGATTATAAAGCCATGAAGCCTTACATTGACATAGCAGACGATATTAAGGCCAATGCAATGAACAAGTTTAACCAACTATAAAAGTATCAGTCAGTTTCACAGATTATCCATTATTAGAGTTATCTTTGTTAAGTAATAGTTAGTGATATGGAAAATAACAACGAACATAATATAAAGAAAGGTCATTTTGATGCCTTTGTCCATGCTGTCGGTTCGGAAATAGAACAGGCACAAGTCCGGCTCATTACCGCAGCCAATGCCCAGATGTTGTTCCATTACTGGAAAATGGGCAATTATATACTGTACCACCAACACCTACATGGGTGGGGTGGTAAAATTATCAAGAAGTTGGCACAGGCAATCAGATTCAATTATCCTGAAAAGAAGGGATATTCGGAGCGTAATCTTACTTATATGTGCCAGTTTGCCCGTTTATATCCGTTAAATGTACTTCGTAGTTTTATTGAAGCAGATTCAATACTGTCAGTCCCTAATATTCAAAACATTACTAATGAAGTCCTTAAGCTCAACAGCGGGCAATTTACGCAGGAGCTTACTGCGCAAATACAATCAGCTGATAATCAATCTTTAGAAATTACGCAGGAGGTTCCTGCGCAATTTCAGAATGTAGCAAAAACAGTAGCAACCATCTATAAAATAAAAATAGAGGATATAGAAGATTTATTCTTGGCGTCACCGATTGCAAGAATAAATTGGGCAAGCCATATGGTCATACTCAATAATCCGCTACCATTAGGTGTAAGGTATTGGTATATGAAACAATCTGTAGAAATGGGTTGGAGCAGTAATGTGCTGAAAATGCAGATTGAAAGTAATCTGTATGACAGACAAATCAAGAGTAACAAGGTAAACAACTTCACTGCCACACTTCCGGCACCTCAAAGCGATCTTGCCAATTATCTGTTAAAAGACCCGTATATCTTTGACTTGGCAGGAGCAAAGGAAAAGGCTGACGAAAGGGATATAGAAGAACAGTTGGTAAAGCATGTAACCCATTACTTGCTGGAAATGGGTAACGGCTTTGCTTTTGTTGCCAGACAAAAACATTTCCAGATTGGGGACAGTGACTTTTTCGCCGACCTGATTCTATATAATATCAAGCTCCACGCCTATGTCGTCGTGGAATTGAAAGCAACGCCATTCAAACCGGAATATGCAGGGCAGTTAAATTTCTATATCAATGTTGTAGATGATAAACTGAGGGGAGAAAATGATAACAAGACCATCGGTCTTTTGCTGTGCAGGGGTAAGGATGAGGTCGTGGCACAATATGCCTTGGCTGGATATGACCAGCCGATAGGTATCAGCGACTATCAATTGAGCAAGGCAGTACCCGAAAATCTGAAATCTGCCCTACCGAGTATAGAAGAAGTGGAAGAAGAACTGACCTTATTCCTTGACAAGGACAAGAACCCATAATATAAAGTATATGGCAGGAAAGATACAGACGATGATTCCCCAATATGGAGAACTTAACAGAATATACAGAGACTATATAGATAATTACGCTTTTTCTTTTGACAGGCAGAAATTCATATCGGATTTCTATCAGGAGTATAATGACATGAAATCCTTTGAAGCCGCTATCCTTGAACTGGTGCTTGACAAGCAAAAAGAGCAATACACCTTGATACTCAACAGTCTGAAAACTGAAATAGAAAAGAGCATACAGGCTTATGAGATACGCCCGTTAAGTGACAGAGCCATAGAACGTGCTTGCTATCAGCACATGGAAAGGTATTCTCAGGAAATTGAAGCCCAGCTGGATGTTACAAGAAGTCTGAGCAAGCCGCTGAATGAAGCCAACAACAGGTATGATTCCATTGGTTACAGGGAGCATACAGCCGAAGAGGAAAAACAGGCAGAGAAAGAATATGAACGCTGCAAGGCTGAATATGACAGGGAAAAAGCCAAACTGAACAAACTCTATGACCAGCAAAAGGCTACAAGAACAGAGGCATTCCAATATATGAAGAACTGTTGTGCGGACATATACCGTCAAAGCTGCCTTTTTCTGGATATATTGAAGAAATACATTCCTGACGGAAAGCAAGAGAATAAATCAAGCGAGCCAATCAGTCAGCAGGAAACGACAGAAGAACAACAGGAATATTTCAGCATGAAATTACTTTCGCTCATTCATGAGGTGTGCATAGGAGAACAGTTCGAAGAAATTTCCGCACAGATTTCTATGCCAATATGAATCTTCACCCCTGCAACTGTAAGCTGAAAATAAAACCGAGAGAGAAAATACGTGTATGCTATCTGATATTCCTGATGAGCGAGAAACTCTCCAAACAGGACAGGGACAAATGGAAAGACAGAATACTGAAACTGCTGGATATTGACGACAGCTACTACAAATCCAAGTACAAGGAGCCTGTTTCAGATTTCCCCAGTGACAGCAACCAAAATTTCGCCAAGGAAATGGAACATATATTCAGATAATCCGTAATATATCCTGATACTTTACGAAAGTTCCACTTTTACCACTCAAAATAATTTTTGAGTGGTATTTTTGTTTTCTGATATTCAATAAGATACAATGATATTCAGTTTGTACCGTCCCCATCCTTACCACTCATAACCCTACCTAATTTTGCATCGTTCGAGAACAGAAATAACAGCCAGTGCGCAGGGCTGATTGTTTAACGACTAAATAGATTGGACGATGACAAATATCCAAGAATTATTATCAAAACCCGTCTGGCAAATGACAGGCGAAGAATTCATATTCCTGAGTAAGCACGCTTCAGGTCAGGCCGAAGCATTGCCGCAACCCGTTACAGACACGGAAAAGAAGTATGTGTACGGAATACTCGGTATAGCCAAACTGTTCGGGTGCAGTCTGCCCACTGCCAACCGCATAAAGAAAAGCGGTAAGATAGACAAGGCGATTACCCAGATAGGGCGCAAGATTATAGTTGATGCAGAACTGGCTCTTGAACTTGCCGGAAAGAAAACAGGAGGACGGAAATAATGGGAGGTATGCTTATGGACTATATGAGAGAAATAAAGGAAATATCTGCAGAACAGGCGATAATCCTTTGGCAAGCCTCACGTCTGAGCCTATCGAAAATCTATGAGAAAGCACCTGAGATTCTAAAAGTGCAAGGTTCGGTCATTGGCACACTGGGCAATTTCAGTGCATCCATAGGCAAAGCCAAGAGTAAAAAGACTTTCAATGTGTCGGCTATTGTAGCCGCCTCATTGAAAAACGGTACGGTACTACGGTATGTGGCGGAACTACCGGAGAAAAAAGGAAGATTCTTTATGTGGACACGGAACAAAGCCATTATCACTGCCTGAAAGTCATGAAACGTATTTTACGGCTGGCCGGTCTTCCTGATGACAGGGACAATGAACATCTGGAGTTTCTCGCTTTGAGGAAATACACGCCCGAACAGCGCATCAGGATTGTCGAACAGGCTATCTATAATACACCGGACATAGGGCTTGTAATCATAGACGGCATCCGTGATATGGTATATGACATCAACAGTCCGGGAGAATCGACACGCATCATATCCAAGTTGATGCAGTGGACGGATGACAGGCAAATACACATCCATACGATACTCCACCAGAACAAAGGCGATGAAAACGCAAGAGGGCATATCGGTACGGAGCTGAACAACAAGGCGGAAACCGTTCTTCTCGTGGAAAAGGACAAGAGCAACGGGGATATAAGCAATGTTTCGGCCATGCACATACGTGCAATGGATTTCGAGCCTTTCGCTTTCCGTATCAACGACAATGCATTGCCTGAACTCATAGAGGGGTACAGACCCGAAGCGAAGAAACCCGGAAGACCGGAAGAGGAAAAGTTCGACCCTTACAGGCATATTACCGAACAACAGCACCGCATAGCACTAGAAGCGGCTTTCGGACTGAAAGAGGAATACGGCTACAAGGATCTGGAAACCTCCTTAATCAAGTCATATATGTCGGTAGGTGTAAAACTGAACCATCAAAAAGCGGTATCACTTATCACCATGCTCCGGAACAAACGGATGATAGTACAGGAGAACGGCAGGAAATACACGTTCAAGCCGGACTTTCACTATTAGACCGTATAACCTGTAATCACTTCACTTTATTCGGCAGGTCTATATATTAAGAATAAAGCGAAGCGGTTGTAGGGAATAGAAAAGCGCTTCACTTTATTACCGTATCCTATATATACGAAGATAAAGTGAAGTGATTATACAGACCGTACTTCATAAAAAGGTACGGGCGAAAAGAGAAATAAATATTCCAACCATTATTCAAACACTCATCTTATTATGGATATACAAACAGCAAAACAAATCAGGATAGCGGATTTTCTGTACAGTTTGGGACATTCTCCCGTCAAGCAGCAAGGTATCAACCTGTGGTATAAATCCCCGTTACGGGAAGAGACAGAGCCCTCGTTCAAAGTAAATACCGAGCGCAACCAATGGTATGATTTCGCAATCGGCAAAGGTGGAAATATCATCGCACTGGCACAGGAACTCTACTGTTCCGACTATGTGCCTTATCTTCTACAGAAAATCGAAGAACAGATACCACACATACGTCCCGTATCTTTCTCTTTTGGCAAGCAGTCATTTTCCGAACCGAGTTTTCAGGAGTTGGACATTGTACAGCTGACTTCTCCTGCCCTGCTTGCCTATCTACAGGAAAGAGGGATAAACACGGCACTGGCGAAAAGAGAATGTAAGGAAGCCCGTTTCACCCACAACGGCAAACGGTATTTCGCCATTGCTTTTCCGAACATATCGGGTGGATATGAAATTCGCAACCGATATTTCAAGGGATGTATCGCACCAAAAGAAATATCCCATATCAGACAGTCAGGAAAACCAAGGAGTACATGTTACGTTTTTGAGGGATTTATGGATTACCTTTCCTTTCTACCTTAAGGCTGGAAAGCTGTCCGCAATCACCCGACTTCGACAGACAGGATTACATAGTTCTTAATTCCGTAGCCAATGTTCCCAAGGCACTCTATCCGTTGGGAAGCTATGAGCGCATCCACTGTTTCTTTGACAATGACCGTGCAGGAATGGAAGCAATACAGCAAATCCGAAAGGAGTATGATGCTACCCGGTATATACGTGACGCCTCGCAAATCTACAGTGGATGTAAAGATCTGAACGAATATTTACAGAAACGAATAGCCGATAGGAAAGAGCAAGCGCAATCTGTCGAAAAGAGGAATGATACACTATCCAAGAAACCGAAAGGCTTCCGGTTATAGCCCACTATAACTACACGCTTCGCTTTCGTAGTTGTGGGCTCTCCCGAGGGGATTAGGGCTTTGCCCTAATGACCCACTCAGGGCGTTTCACCCCTGAGAACCCCGAGCAAAGAGTGACCCTCTCTTTGCAATCTCCGCTTATGGGTTACCCCTAAGAACCCCTCTGCGAAAGCGAGCAAAGTAAATCAATTGTAAACAAAGGAAAGAAGCTATGGCAACAAAATCAAGCATACATATCAAGCCTTGCAACATCGCATCGAGCGAGGCACACAATCGAAGGACTGCCGAGTATATGCGTAATATCGGGGAGTCCAGAATCTATGTCGTTCCCGAACTTTCCACCGATAACGAACAGTGGATAAATCCCGACTTCGGCACTCCCGAACTGCGAACTCATTATGACAATATCAAGCAAATGGTCAAGGAAAAGACCGGACGTGCCATGCAGGAAAAGGAAAGGGAACGCAAGGGAAAGAATGGAAAGATTATCAAGGTGGCGGGATGCTCACCCATCCGTGAAGGAGTATTGCTTATCAGACCGGACACCACACTGGCTGATGTACGCAAATTCGGTGAAGAGTGCCAAAGACGCTGGGGCATCACTCCGCTACAGATTTTCCTGCATAAAGACGAAGGGCATTGGCTGAACGGTCAGCCGGAAGCAGAAGACAAGGAGAGCTTCCAAGTCGGTAACAGATGGTTCAAACCAAATTATCATGCTCATGTCGTATTCGACTGGATGAACCATGAAACTGGAAAGAGCCGAAAGCTCAATGACGAGGATATGGCAACCATGCAGACCCTTGCTTCCGATATTCTCCTGATGGAACGTGGACAGGCAAAAGCTGTCACAGGTAAAGAGCATCTGGAACGAAATGATTTCATCATTGAGAAGCAGAAAGCCGAACTGCAACGTATAGAGGAAACCAAGCGACACAAGGAACAACAAGTAAGCCTTGCCGAACAGGAACTCAAACAGGTAAAAGCAGAGATACGCACGGACAAACTAAAGAAAACAGCCACCAATGCTGCTACCGCCATAGCAAGCGGTGTAGGTTCTCTTTTCGGAAGCGGTAAGCTGAAAGAACTGGAACATCACATCGAGCAGCTACATCAGGAAATTACCAAACGGGACAAAGCTACTGATGAATTAAAAATTCAGATACAACAAATACAGGAACAGCATAGCAGACAAATTCGTAATCTTCAAAGAATACATAATCAAGAACTTGAAGCCAAAGACAAGGAAATATCACGATTGAGCACCTTGCTTGAAAAAGCCCACAAATGGTTTCCCATGTTCAAAGAGATGTTGAGAATGGAAAAATTATGCGCTGTTATCGGGTTTACCAAAGACATGATAGAAAACCTCTTGACAAAGAAAGAATCCATACAATGTAGTGGCAAAATTTATTCCGAAGAACACAGGTGGAAATTTGACATCAAGAATGATATTTTTAGGGTTGAGAAACATCCGATGGATAGTGGTAAGCTTATGCTGACCATAAACCGACAACCCATAGTACAATGGTTTAAGGAACAATGGGAAAAGTTACAGCAGAATCTACGTAACTCGGTGCAGAGAGAGCAAAAATCCAGAGGATTTAGAATATAGAATAGCCTATTATTAATAAAATCAAGTATCTATGCATCCAAACAGATTGTTTTTATTACAGAATCAAAATCCTAAGAATTTATAAAAAATGAAGCCTAAAGAAGTTTTGGAAAAATGGATAGATTGCTTTAACAAAGCAGATGCTTATCATATAGCAGAGCTGTATGCTACTAATGCAGTAAATCATCAAGTCGCAAACGAACCAATAATAGGTAAAGAATCAATCTACAAAATGTTTGTGAATGAATTTGCCACTGCTAAAATGGTTTGTATGGTGGAAAATATTTTTGAAGATGGCGAATGGGCTATCATGGAATGGAAAGACTCTCTTGGACTTCGTGGATGCGGATTTTTTCATGTAAAAGATAACAAAATCGTCTTTCAAAGAGGGTATTGGGATAAACTTTCATTCTTGAAGCAACACAATCTTCCAATTGAATAAGTACTATCAGAATACGGACTGGGAAATTGAAATACCCAGTCCGAGTTATATAATGAATTTTACTTGTTAAACTATTTAAAGTCAGTTGGATAACAAACCATACCTTTCACATTCTCAGTAGCTCCAGGTATTAATTCAGCCACCATGCAATATTCATGAGAGACTTCGAAAGGAAATTCAATTCCTAAATCGATAGCCTTGCGATAGCCAAATCGAGGATAATACTCTTTATGCCCCAATACGACTGCTGTGCCGTAACCCAAAAGTGCTGCCCTCTGATGGGCTTACTGAATCAACATCCCCCCCAATTCCCTTACGCTGGAATTCCGGCAAGACTGCCAATGGAGCTACACTCAGGGATGTGACAGACTGGGTGTCACTATCTATCTTTACTTCTGTAAGTAAGATATACCAGACAATTTGTTTTTCTGTCATTTTCTTGTTCTTATCTAATTGTTAGGCTCATTGTTGTTATACATTGTTTAATTATAGATAAATCGTGAATATCCTTCTCTCTTAAATCGTAGCCCGAATGGAATACTTGTTGCCCTTTTGCAGAAATGCAAGGGATGCTTCTGCCTTCAAAGACTGCTGTTCCAAAATAGTCCGGTTGAAATTCATACCAGCCTCCATCCAAGTCGGCTTGTTTGGAAGTGCCGTCCGCATTCAAGACAAAAGGATGGATATCAATATAGCCTAATTCTTTGCTATACAGTTCCACACGGGTGGGCAACCAATTTGTTTCAATTTGATATCCTCTCTCCTGCAAAAGATCAAGGAGTTGGTCTGTATAATTGGCATCAAAATCAATGTCAATATCTCTATGCAAGCGGGTTTGCTGTCCGTACAAGACATCCACTCCCCAGCCTCCATCCAACCAAAACTGCATGTCCAGGCTTTCCAACAAGTCCAAAACTTGAAATAACTCTGTAATCGTAGTGTGTTCTTTCTTTGTCATATAATAATTCTTTAATAAATAATACTATGCGTAATTATCCAACTGCTTGATTGAAGAAATAAAATTTGCACCCACTCCAATCAGAAAGATAACCCATCCGCTGATCATAAAGACGGATGTGATACCCCATGCTTCCACCCAATATCCTGAAGCTACGATACCCAGCATTGATGGAAAGGTACTCAAACTAAAGATGAGAGAAAAAGTCCGTCCAAGCATGTCCGAAGCCAAGTTCTGCTGAATAATAGCGATGAAAAGCGCATGGTAAATGGAATAGGCTATGCCTCCTGTAAATGTTAGGCAAACAAAACCTATAAATGCGCTTGATGGTAAATAACTGGCGCTAATCAGATACAATCCCAATATCACATAAGCCGTATGCATCACTAATGTTTGCTTGCTTTTCAAAGCCTTACAGGCAAGTACTAAACCGCCCAACAATGCCCCTGAGCCCCAACCCATTTCCACAACTCCCATTTGCAAAATGTTTCCGTTGAAATGCAGAAGCGTCATAAAAGGAAATAACGTAAAAACAGGCATAAGGACAAAAGTCACCAGCGTAAAGCATACGAATAAAGGCAAAATGCCCATTGTACGCCGCAAGGTATGCCAACATTCCGTCAGTTCTTTTTTGAAATCTGGAAGAACTTTCGTTTTTTGAAGAGAAGGAATCTGGACACAAAGTAAGGTCAGACAAGCAGCAACAGCTCCGATCACATCTATGAGCAGAATATACTGTATGGGAAGCCAAACAACGAGGCTTGCCCCTACAACGGGAGCTATCACCTCACTGAAGGATTGAATGGAATGGTACAAACCTGATACCCTGACAAGATGGTGCTTGGGAACCAGTAGAGGGATGCTTGCCTGTAAAGCAGGTGCATGAAACGTACTGCCTATTGAACGACAAGCAGTCAATAGATAAAAAAAAGAAAGGTCTTTATAACCCTTGGTTATCACAATAAAAAGACATAGGGTACAGAACGCGATGAACAAGTCCGAATAAAACATCGTTTTCTTTCGATTCCATCTGTCAACATAGACCCCGGCAAACAAGCCTAATACAAATTGTGGTAAAAATCCAGCTAAAATAGCCAGAGATAAAGCTGTCGGGGATTTAAATTCGTTGCTAATCCAAAAAATAATGGAGAAGCCAACAATCGTACTTGTTAAAATAGATATGAGTTGGCCTATTCCTATCACGGCCAAAGTTGATTTCCAATGATTCATTGTGCTAATATTTCATGCGTTTATAGATAAGTACTTTCGTACATTAAGCAAAACGAAATTCTATCCACACAAAAAACTTGTATTATAATCCACTCCTGACGTTGGAATACAATAACAAATACTTTCAGGACGATGTAAAGTCCTGAAAAATCAAAGTGAATGGATAGATAAATATTAGTCTTTTCTCATCGGATTCTTTTAATATCGCTACTCTTTTATTATGTAGTGGTTGTATTATCTTAAATAAAACAAAAACACCCGACTTTACATTCTTGGGTGCAAAACTGGGTGTTTGTTTTGCAATCTGCTGATTTTCAGCGTTTGTTGCGGAGAGACAGGGATTCGAACCCCGGGTACCTCGCAGTACAACGGTTTTCAAGACCGCCGCAATCGACCACTCTGCCACCTCTCCAAGACTTCTTTTTCAAAAGTACTTTCTGTTGAAAGCGCTGCAAAGGTACGACTTTATTTTAAATAAGCAAATAGTTTACCAGTTTTTTTTGCTATAAAATTTTCAAATCGTATTTTTGCATACGAATAATAAACGAAAGAAATAAATCATGATATACCCTCAGAATTTCGAACAGAAAATAGGTTTCGATTCCATCCGTCATTTACTAAAAGAGAAATGTCTCAGCACATTAGGTCAAGAAAGAGTAGATGAAATGAACTTCTCAGAATCCTTTAAGGATATTAATGAATGGCTGGAACAGGTGATGGAATTCATGCGCATCATACAAGAGGAAGACAGTTTTCCCGACCAATATTTTTTTGATGTACGACCATCACTAAAACGTATCCGCGTAGAAGGTATGTATTTGGATGAGCAAGAACTGTTTGATTTACGCCGTTCTTTAGAAACAATTCGTGATATCATCCATTTTCTGACACTGACCCCGAATGACGAAGAACAAGGAAAACTCCCCCTACCCTGCCCTACAAAAACTGGCAGGAGATATTATCGTGTTTCCTCAACTCATCACGCGTATTAACAACATCTTAGACAAATTCGGAAAAATCAAAGACAATGCTTCTTCCGAATTATTACGCATCCGCAGAGAGTTGGCCTCGACAGCCGGAAGCATATCACGCAGTTTGAATGCAATTCTACGCAACGCTCAAGCAGAAGGTTATGTTGATAAAGATGTAACTCCTACCATGCGTGACGGAAGACTCGTCATCCCTGTCGCACCGGGATTAAAACGGAAAATCAAGGGAATTGTACACGATGAATCATCCACCGGCAAAACAGTTTTCATAGAACCGGCCGAAGTAGTGGAAGCAAACAATAGAATACGGGAATTGGAAGGAGAAGAACGCCGGGAAATCATCCGTATCCTGACAGATTTCTCTATCATAATCCGCCCACAGGTCCCCGCCATCCTCCAGTCATACGAATTTTTGGCAGAAATTGATTTCATCCGTGCCAAAGCCCATTTTTCCATTCAGACGAACGCCACCAAACCATCATTGGAAGACAAACAGATTTTGGACTGGACCATGGCCATACACCCACTATTGCAACTCTCGCTGGCCAAGCATAATAAAAAGGTTGTTCCTCTAGATATAGAACTAACTAAAAATCAACGCATTCTAATTATATCCGGACCGAATGCCGGAGGTAAATCCGTTTGTCTGAAGACTGTGGGATTACTACAATATATGTTACAATGTGGTATGCCGGTTCCGATGCATGAACGTAGCCATGCCGGATTATTCGGCAGTATCTTTATAGACATAGGTGACGAACAAAGTATCGAAGACGATCTGAGTACCTACTCCTCACACCTTACCAACATGAAAACAATGATGAAAAGCTGTAACGAACGCAGCCTTATCCTCATTGATGAATTCGGCGGAGGTACAGAACCACAAATTGGAGGAGCCATAGCTGAAGCTGTGTTGAAACGTTTCAATGAAAAGGGCACATTCGGCGTTATCACCACTCATTATCAAAATTTGAAACATTTTGCCGAAGATCACGAAGGAGTGGTTAATGGTGCCATGTTATATGACAGGCATTTAATGCAAGCTTTATTCCAATTACAAATAGGAAATCCGGGAAGTTCATTTGCAGTAGAAATAGCTAGGAAAATAGGTTTACCGGAAGAAGTAATAGCCGACGCATCCGAAATTGTAGGGAGTGAATATATCAATGCTGATAAATATCTACAAGATATCGTACGTGACAAACGTTATTGGGAAACCAAGCGTCAGAACATCCGCAAACGAGAAAAACAGATGGAAGAAACCATCGCCAAATACGAAGAAGAACTACAGGAACTGGAGAAAAGTCGTAAAGAGATTTTGCGAAAGGCCAAAGAAGATGCGGAAAGATTGATACAGGAATCAAATGCCCGAATTGAAAATACCATCCGTATCATCAAGGAAGCACAAGCCGACAAAGAACGTACACAATCGGCACGTCAGGAACTGACTGATTTTAAAAATCAGATAGAAGATATCGAGAAAAAGAACAAGGAAGATGAAATCATCCGGAAAATGGAAAAACTCCGTGAAAAACAAGAGCGGAAAAAAAACAAAAAGGATAAAGCCAAGACGGAATCTTCCCAACTGTCAATACCCAAAGAACAGCCTATCACTGTAAGTAGCACTGTAAAGATCAAAGGTCAATCCAGTGTCGGAGAAGTACTAGGAATTAATGGCAAAAATGCAATAGTTATGTTCGGAATGATAAAAACCAATGTAAAACTGGATAAGCTGGAACGTAGCACACCAATACAGCCCACCCAGAAAACAATGGTAAAAAGTACCTTCGTCAGCAGTGAAACACAAGATCGGGTATATGAAAAGAAACTAAATTTCAAACAAGATATTGATGTACGCGGTATGCGTGGCGATGAAGCGATACAGGCAGTAACTTATTTTATCGATGATGCCATACTATTGGGAATAGACCGTGTACGTATCCTTCACGGAACAGGTACAGGCATACTGCGCACCCTGATTCGCAGCTATTTGGGAAGTGTTCCAGGAGTAGCACACTATCAAGACGAACACGTACAATTTGGTGGGGCAGGTATTACTGTAGTAGACTTAAAATAATATTTTAATAGAATAAGAGGCTGTTTTTAATTAATTTTCTCTATATTCGCACTAAAATTAGAGAAAATTAAAAGCAAAGGTGGCAGCGGGAACTTCTCATACAACTATAAGTATTAAGCTTAATGAGCAAGGGTTTCATGATATTTTCAATAAATATTATGTAACTCTATGCTTATTTGCCAATCAATATACAGAAAACCAAGAAACTTCAGCAGATATTGTACAAGATTCATTTGCCAAACTATGGCAAATAAGAGAAGATTTTTTTTATCTGCATCAGGTAAAAGCATTTTTATATACAGCTGTACGCAATAAAGCACTCAATGAACTGGAGCATTCAAAAGTAGTATATGAATACGCTCAAAATGTCATCGAAAAGAAAAAGGATTCCTTTTTTCACGATGCAATCGTTGAAGAGGAAACTTATCGTATCGTTTCTGAAGCCATAAATAAATTACCTGACCAAATGAAAGCCATTATGCAACTATCTCTGGAAGGGAAAAAAAACGCAGAAATAGCAGACAGACTAAACATATCTACAGAAACAGTCCATACATTAAAGAAAATAGCCTACAAGAAACTCAGAGAGAACTTGAAAGACTACTATTACTTCCTCTTGTTCTTTATATAAAAAGACATTAATTTGTTTTTTTTCAAAAAAAGTCGTTTTATTATTCACCCAAATTTCAAACAGACCTGTTTTATTATAAAAGAGATAAAAAACAGGTCAAAATATGATAAAACAAGATTTCTATATAGCCAACCTCATAGCAAGGTATCTGTCGGAAGAAATAACCCCGGAAGAAACAATAAAACTAACTGCTTGGAGAGAAGAATCTACAGCGCACGAGATTTTATTCAAGAAAATTTGTGATGAAGAAAACCAAAAGCAACATTTCCGGAAAAATACGGCATTCAATCCTTCATCCGGATGGAAAGAAGTGGAAAAGCGAATCAAAAGAAATAATAACAGAAGCAGATATATCAAAATAGTAAGTTATGCCGCAATCATTCTGTTACCTGTCCTTTTTGTAAGTATTTCCATGAAATTCACCTCGCCCGTTTCTCTTTCGGACAAACAGTTCATCGCACAATCCATTCTACCTGGGGAATCCCAAGCTATTCTGACATTGGAGGACGGCCAGACAATCCATATAAATAAAGAAACAGAGAGTCTGCTTGAGAAAATAGACGGAGCCCGAGTCCACATGGACTCTACAATGCTGAATTACCAAGTAACATCAAAAACAGTCCCAAAAAACAAGCCTGTATATAATAAAGTGGAAACTCCACGAGGTGGAGAATATGCTCTATTGTTAAGTGATGGAACAAAAGTGCATCTGAACGCAATGACCAGTCTCCGCTTTCCTGTGACATTTGATAACGGTCCACGCAAAGTGGAACTGGAAGGCGAGGCCTATTTTGAAGTCTGCAAAACAGGGCAACCATTTATAGTATGCACTCAAGGCATGCAAGTAGAAGTGTTGGGAACCACATTCAACATCTCTGCTTATCCACAGGAAGAGTATCAGACAACTTTGGTAAACGGTTCTGTCAAAGTAAATACAGAAACTGGAGAAAGCTGTATTTTAAAGCCTTCCCAGCAAGCTACCATCAGCCTCGGAAACAGCAGCATACAGATACGCATGGTAGATGCCGGATTTTATACTTCATGGATAAAAGGAAAAATTCATTTCAAAGACCAGCGATTGGAAGATATCATGAAAATACTATCACGCTGGTATGACATGGAAGTAATTTTTGCCAATGAGAAAATAAAAGACCTACGCTTCGGATGCAATGTAGATCGGTATTCGGAAATCACTCCATTTGTACGTTTGTTGGAAGAGACTCAAAAAGTACACGTAAAAGTCAATAACAAAACAATCACATTCTATAACTAATAAAAATGATGTATTATGGACAAAAAACACAACTACACCAATCACGGTAAAAGTAGTAAACGTTTGTGGATTACGTTCCTATTTTTCTGTATCATTACCACAGGTTTTATGCAGGCTGCCAACAAAGTGTTTGCACAAGCCACTGTCACAGCCTCATTCAAGAATGCCACGTTGAGTGAAATTCTTTGGGAAATCCAAAGACAAACCGACTTTACTTTTGTATACAGCACCAATGATGTAAAACAAATAAAAGTCCAAAACCTAAATGTAAATAACGAAAAAATAGCCAATGTGCTTGATAAATGTCTTATGAATAGCGGTTTGACCTATTCAGTTCACAACGGCGTTATTGCTATCAAGCAAATTGAAGAAAAAGAGTCTGCTGTTCCTCAACAGAAAACAACATTAACCGGTACAGTACTGGATGAGACGGGAGAACCTATTATTGGAGCGAATATCTTAGTCAAAGGTACTACGAATGGAACTACTACAGATTTGGACGGGCACTTCTCATTAGATGTAGACCGTATACCTGCCTCTTTGATAATCTCCTATATAGGTTATGGCAAGCAGGAAATAAAAGCCACTGCCGGAAAGATACTGAAAGTAGTCATGGCTCCTGATAATAATGTTATGGAAGAAGTGGTTGTTACCGGTTATGGTACTTTCAAGAAATCGGCATACGCAGGTTCTGCTTCTACTGTGAAGACAGGAGAATTAAAAGATTTACCCGTAGTTTCATTCTCCAGTTTGCTAGAAGGTAATGCTCCCGGAGTACAAGTCACTTCCAGTTCAGGTCAGCCTGGTGCCTCCACTTCTATCCGTATTCGTGGTATGGGTTCTTTCAATGCAAGCAATTCTCCACTATACGTAATCGATGGTGTTCCCGTCCAATCCGGTTCTGTTGCTGCTACCAGCTCCGACTCCGGATTTGACATAATGTCTACATTAAACAACTCGGATATTGAAAATATTACAGTAATAAAAGATGCTGCAGCAGCCTCCCTTTATGGTTCACGTGCTGCAAATGGAGTTATTTTAATCTCCACCAAGAAAGGAAAAAGCGGAAAAGCACAAATTTCATTAAAAGCAGACTGGGGTAGCAATGATTTCGCAATGGATTATCGCCCAGTTATGGGGGGAGAAGAACGACGTGAATATATTTACAATGGATTGATATTATATCAACAACGTAAACTAGCTGATAAAAATCCTAATATATCAGAGGAAGAGCTAATGTCACAAAGTAAAACTTATGCAGATGGGCAAATCGATAAATATGCTCCAATTCCATGGTGTGGTTTCACAGACTGGAATAAAGAGCTTTTCCAAAAGGGACATCATTCTACCTATGAAGCATCACTAGCCGGTGGCAGCGATAAATTTAAATATTACTCTTCTTTATCATATATGAAGCAGAACGGTATTGTACAAGGTTCCGGTTTGGAACGTGTAACAGGGCGTTTGAACGCAGATTTCAGTGCAACAGACAAATTGACTGTAGGCGCCAAGATACTTTTCTCAAATGTAAATCAGAGTGTTTATGACGAAGGATTCACTTATACATCTCCTTTCTATTCCTCACGTAATTGGGCTACTCCTTCAGATCCGGTCTACAATGAAGATGGCAGTTGGAATCGTAAATTTATTCGTAAAGCCAATGACCGCAACCCCAAATTATCAGCTGAATACGATTATAAACATGAAAAAATGCTACGCGCATTCAATACGCTTTATGCCGAATACGAAATCATAAAAAATCTGAAATTCAAAACAACATTCAGTTATGATTACACTACTGTAAAAGGTGAGAAATGGTATGACCCACGTACTTCCAACGGTGAAGATGAAAATGGAGAAGTAGTAAAACGCATAAGAGAATATAAAAAAATGGTATGGAGTAACACCTTAAGCTATTTAACTACTTTCAACAACATTCATCATTTGGACTTTCTTGCCGGATATGAAATTGATGATACCTACAATGACTATTTATCAGGGGAAGCTTACAATTTTACAACTCCCGACAAACATGCCATTAGTAATGGAATGAAAACAGTATCTGTAGGGGGAAGTGATTCAAGGTACAGACTGGTATCCTATTTAAGCCGTTTGAATTACGATTACAAAAATAAATATTATCTAGGAGCTAGTTTTCGTGTTGATGGCAGTTCACGTTTGCACCGTAACAATCGTTGGGGAACATTTTGGTCTGTATCCGGAGCATGGCGTACTATTGAAGAAGAATTTATGCAACCTGTAAAAGATTGGTTGACAGACTTGCGTATAAGAGCATCATACGGTGTAAACGGTACTCTTCCTTCTGATTATTTCGGCTATATGGGATTAAGCTCCATTAGTGGTGGTTACTTGGAGCAACCCGGTATTCAAATGTCCCAAATTGCAAATCCTAATCTGAAATGGGAAACCAATTATAATATGAATATTGGCTTGGATTTTGGTTTTTGGGATCGTCTGAACTTCACGATTGAATATTATACCCGTACAACTAAAAACTTATTAATGGACTGTCCTGTATCCATGACAACAGGATTTAGTAGTTATTTAATGAATATAGGTGAAGTGAAAAATAAAGGTATTGAATTAACTATTAATTCCACTAATATTAAAATAAAAGACTTTAACTGGAATACAACTTTCAATTTAGGTCATAACTCCAATAAAGTTGTAAAATTAGATGGCGAACAGACACAAATTGTCAGTGGAACCCAAATACACAAAGTAGGAAGTTCTTATCGTACATTCTATGTACAAGAATTTGCGGGCATCAATCCTGAAACAGGAAATCCTCTATTCTATACCAATGAATTGGATGAGAACGGAAATTATATAAAAGAAATTACCGAGAACTCTAAAAATGCACAATTCATTCCTTATAAACATGCAGAACCAACTGTTAACGGAGGTATCTCTAATTCATTGCGTTATAAATGGCTTGATTTAAATTTCTTATTCTCCTATCAATTCGGAGGATATTCTTATGATACTTGGGCACAAAAGACAGAACATGGCGGTTACGATTCCTATGCAAACATTCCGACTTATTATCGTGATAGCTGGAAAAAGCCAGGTGATCAAACCAATATAGAAGTATATATGCCGGGTAAATCATCTTCTGTATCAATGCATAAAATAACAAGTAGCCGCCGTATCCACAGTACTGATTATTTCCGCTTAAAAAATATCACATTCGGCATTACGTTACCTAAAGAATGGACAAATAAAATCAATATAGGAAATGTTCGTTTTTATGCATCAGCAAGCAATTTATGGACATGGGCGGCCTATGACAATTATGATCCTGAAGCTGTTAGTGCCGGTAGTGCAACTCAAACCACACCGCCTTTAAAAACCGTTACTTTTGGTCTCAACATCAATTTTTAACCACTAAAAAACAACAATATGAGAACATTACATAATTTTTTATCAATAGTCTTATCCATCGGATTGTTTACTTCATGTGGAAACGATTGGTTGGATTTAGAACCGTCCACACAAATTCCAACAGAAACGAGTATCAAATCTCTCTCCGACATTGATTATTCACTAAACGCCATTTATGCGACAATGCGTAATGCCTATGCGTATTCCGGGCGTTTAATCTACTACGGAGATGTAACAGGAGATGACATGCAAGCTGTACAATCAACTTGTAGAACAGCTCACTATTACCAAATGGATTGGTTACCTGCAAATGGACCAAGTACACACTGGTCATATCTTTATTCCATCATTCAAAACTGTAATGTAATTTTAGACGGCATTGACAATATCGAAATTCTTCCAAACGATGAAGATGAGCATATCTTCCGCAATGATTTGGAAGGACAAGCATTAGCAATACGTGGTCTGGCCCTTTTTGACCTTACGCGCTTCTTCGGATATACTTATTTAAAAGATAACGGAGCCTCTTTAGGAGTACCTATCATCACTTCAGCATCAGCCACTGCCGACAGTAACCTTCACGTAACACTGTAGCTGAATGTTATGATCAAATAATCAAAGACTTAAATAATGCGGCTAGTTTAATGATACCCACATATTCATGGTCAGGTACTAGTTTGAATCAAAAAGATTTATCCTTAAATAAGAAAGGTAAAATCAGTAAATGGGCCACATTAACTTTGTTAAGTCGGGCATATCTGTATATGGGGAAGAACAGTGAAGCTTTACAAGCTGCAGAAGAAGCAATAAAAGGATCGGAAGCCAATAAATACCAATTATGGAATACCGAAGAATATCCCACTGTATGGGGTACGGAAGCCTCCGAAGCAAATCCGGGAGAAATTCTCTTCGAAATAGTCAATACTACTACCGAAAGCCCCGGCAATGAAAGTATGGGATATCTAACTTCTCCAAAAGGATATCAAGATATGTGCATTACAGTCAGTTTTTATCACCATCTGTTAGAAACGCCTAATGATGTACGCATTAAGTTATTAGTTAATCAAGACAAAAAAGTAATGTATTTGAATAAGTATCAACCACAACCTGGAGAAAATATTATGGATGCCAATATTCCTATAGTACGTCTTTCCGAAACTTACTTAAATGCAGCCGAAGCAGCCGTGAAAAACGGAGATGCAACAAAAGCTGCAAAATACCTGAAAGCCATTGCACTCCGAGGAAATCCGGACTATACGATGCCCGCAAAGGTTACCCTTGATGATGTTCTAGAAGAACGCAGGAAAGAACTCATTGGTGAAGGGCACCGCATGTTTGACTTATTACGTAATAACTTACGAGTAACTCGTATTAACGAAACAGACGATATGATGAAAGAGGTAGTGCATTTCGCTGACGAAAAAACATCTATGGATTTCGACAGAAACTATTATCGTACAATATTACCTATTCCTCAAAAAGAAATTAATGCTAATTCTAATATTGTACAAACACCAGAATATCTGAAATAATAGTCAACACAAATTGATAAAATCTAACTGAATTATAAATCAAATCGATGACAAGCAAGACTAATTTTATCAACTACTTTCTTCTTGCATTTACCCTCGCATTCATCAGTTCCGGCCTTAGTGCCGGAACTCTTGATTTCAAAGACAAAAAGAAAGACAAAGAGAAAAAAGAAGAATTAACAGCCGACGGTCCATACGTATTGTATCAGCCTGACGGCCAAATCAGAGTAATCAATGTAGATAAGAAAGGGAATATCATTGATACCACTTATACCACATTACCTCAAAACTTTACCCTGCATGTGACAGATCACAAAGGCAGGTTTCCATTTGATGTAAAACTACACCCGGTAAAACGTCCCGGATGGAATTATCCCCAGGCAGACAAAGTTTTTGTCATGTCCGACCCTCATGGAAGGCTGGACTGTGTAATCAGCCTGTTACAAGGCAATCATATCATTGATAAAGACTACAAATGGAGCTTCGGGAAAAACCATCTGATGATTATCGGTGATATTTTTGACAGAGGAAAAGATGTACCGCAAATCTTCTGGCTATTTTACAAACTGGAAGAGGAAGCAGCCAAAGCCGGAGGACACGTATCGTTCATACTGGGAAATCATGAACCGATGGTACTGGCCAATGACCTCCGATACACCAAAGAAAAATATAAAATATTAGCAGAAAAACTAAAGATGGAGTACCCCCGGCTATTCGGTCCCGATACCGAACTGGGCAGATGGTTGGGAACCCGTAACACCATGCAAATGATAGGTAACGACCTATATGTACATGCCGGACTGGGCAAAGACTTCTATGACAAGAACTTGAGCATTCCCACTGTCAATGAAGAAATGAGTAAAGGGCTATTTATGACGAAAAAAGAACGCAAAGCGCTTTCTCCACTCACAGCCTTCCTGTATGGAAACAGCGGTCCCATCTGGTATCGCGGACTAGTACGCACTGATGGCAAATACAATCCGCTGGCAAAAGACTCCCTAGAAATGATTATGGACCGTTATAAGGCAAAACATATTATTGTGGGACATACCATTTTCAAAGATATTTCCACTTTCTATAACGGCAAGGTTATCGGAGTAAATGTGGACAATAAAGAAAACCGGGAAAAAAAAGCGCGGACGTGCCATGCTGATTGAAAATAATCAGTATTTTGTCGTCGGTGACAAAGGTATCCAAAGACAATTAGAATAAAGACAATACACCAAATCCTACCGGTGGTTTTCCAAACTCTCCTGACAACTTTCCTATTTGTCAAGAGAGTTTTTCTTTTCCTTTTTTGCTACTTTCCCCCTTTTATTTTATACCTTTGTTCCTCATAATAACTAACCTTATAAAACGAAATGAAATCTATCCGAGAACTATACCGCATCGGCACCGGTCCGTCCAGCAGTCATACTATGGGACCGCGCAAGGCTGCTGAAATCTTCTTAGGAAAACATCCCGAAGCCAAAGCTTTTCAAGTTACTCTTTATGGAAGCCTCGCCGCTACCGGTAAAGGACACATGACCGATGTAGCCATTTTAGATACATTGCAACCGCATGCGCCTACAGAAATTATCTGGAAAGCCCATGTCTTCTATCCGTTTCATCCCAATGGAATGACTTTCAAATCTTTGAATGAAAAAGGAAAGGTGACAGATGAATGGACTGTTTTCAGTGTAGGCGGAGGTGCTCTAGCCGAAGAAGGACACGACAAAGGCTCAACTCCGGAAATCTATGATATGAACCGTATGAGTGAAATCCTCTACTGGTGTGAACGTACCGGGCGCAATTACTGGGAATACGTCCAGCAATGTGAAGACGAAGACATTTGGGACTATCTGGCAGAAGTATGGAAAACCATGAGAGAAGCCATTGAGCGTGGTTTGGATCAAGAAGGCGTATTACCCGGGCCACTCAATCTGCGCAGAAAAGCCTCCACTTACTATATTAAGGCAAAAGGTTATAAGGACAATCTGCGTTCCCGCGGGTTAGTATTCTCATACGCTCTGGCAGTCAGTGAAGAAAACGCCTCAGGTGGCAAAATCGTCACAGCCCCTACTTGCGGATCATGCGGAGTGGTTCCGGCTGTACTTTATCACTTGCAAAAAAGCCGTGACTTCAGCGATATGCGGATTTTAAGAGCACTGGCTACTGCCGGATTGATAGGAAATATAGTAAAACACAACGCCTCCATTTCCGGAGCCGAAGCCGGTTGCCAGGCAGAAGTAGGAGTGGCCTGTTCAATGGCATCCGCCGCTGCCAGCCAATTATTCGGAGGTAGCCCGGCCCAGATAGAGTATGCAGCCGAAATGGGCTTGGAGCATCACTTGGGAATGACTTGCGATCCGGTATGCGGATTGGTACAAATCCCTTGTATCGAAAGAAATGCCTATGCAGCGGCCCGAGCTCTTGATGCCAATATCTATTCTGCCTTTACAGACGGTAATCACCGTGTATCCTTTGACAAAGTGGTGGAAGTAATGAAACAGACCGGTCATGACCTTCCTTCCTTATATAAGGAAACCAGCGAAGGCGGTCTGGCAAAGGATTACGAGCCGATGGATTAATAACAGGGCAAAGACCGAGAACTGTATTTATAATACATAAGAGGGTGAATCAAAATTGGTTGCGACTATCTTTTTCAACGCTGATAATAAAAAGATAGTTCAATTTATTTCTGATACACCCTCTTATGGCATCATTACTATAAGGAGAGATAGTTCCCCTATTACAGAAAAAATCTTTTTTAATCGCTCAACTTCAAGAATCCTCCAAACTGATCGAAGTCTACTTCCAATCCATTTTCCAATGTCAGTTCATATCCCTTGCGGTTACGTTCTATCTTCACCGTTTTATGCCCGTTATAATTATCTTTCATATACTTGGAAATAGCCTGAGGGATAAAAGTAGAAGGAACCGACTTGTTCTTGCAATCTATCTCAAGCCACTCTCCCTTTGAATTGAACTCCAATTCAATGCCATCGGCCAATTTTACATCATAGGAAGTGGTCTGAAACAAGTCCTTTTCAATCTTGATATACGCAACTTTAGTCTGGGAGAAATGTTTGCCGATCATTTCACGTGCGGCAACAGGAAGCTTATTCACATCGCGGGTCACAACATCGCCAGCCATGGCGAACTGAAGAGAGCATACCAGCATAGCCATTAAAAATAAAATCTTTCTCATAATCTAATTTATTCTTTAGTTAGTTAATGCCATACCAACAACTAACCGCCTAAAAAGATTATGACGCGAAAAATTATTCCTGTATTTTAGATTTAATTAAGGCTGTCTCCCAACATGGGAGGAAGCTCCTCCATATCCTCATTTTTAGATATGCTCATTTTTCCTTCAGGAGTAATAGTGATGGAGAAAGGAATATACAAATCTGTCTGAGGATAACTCACACTGGCAGCCAATATGATATTTTTTCCCTCACGGGTCTTCTCTTCATCAAATACCACGCCCTCCAATATAAAATGACGGAGATGATCAGCACTTACGAATCCAGAGAAACTTTGCTTGGTAAAAGTTTTGGCAAAGACCCGGCTCCCATTTTCACGGGAAATTCTAACGATGATACGATTGTCGGCAAAAATCCCCAAGTCACTTTTGACTGAAGGCAGAGAATCACTGGGAGCACGCTCTATAAACAAATTATATTTTTTTCCGCCACTGACAATATGCTGGTCAATACGTGAAACCTGCATACGCTGCAAACCTGTCACATGATCCACACTGTCTATTTGGAACATCAATTGTTCTGCATCAACGGAAGCCTCTTTCTTACCTCCGCAAGCGGTCATTACAACCAGCAAAACGACAAATAAAAAATATATCTGTTTCATCTAAATCTCGATTTCTAGGTGACAAAGTAACAAAAAGTAACGGACACTCACAAGAAAACCTCCATAAAAAGCGAAAACCGGGCAATATCACATTGGCCGGCCTTCAGAGAAAACTAAAAACTAAACTAAATTATTTATTAAGTTAGACTAAACCCAAAAGAAAAGGTTTAATCTCACTTAGAAAAAAATATTCTTTCTTTGAAAGGCATTCCTGCTACAACGCCTTCCAAAAATCCATAAAATTCTTATAAAGCCCATAGCAGACCAACTGATCTTCCTCCTCCAACTCATAATTTTCCTCAAAATGATTCTCCACCTGATGCTCCAATATCGAAATACCCAAACCGTTCAGCACTTTCTCCCCTTTTATCAATGCAATGATTTTTATATTGAATTCCGTTTCTAATGACAGATCACTCACCTTATAGCCTACAAAACAAGAAGGAAGTTTGAACTTCATCACATAATGTTCCTCGTCAATCTGAAAAGACTCCACATTGACGTGTAAATCCAACAACTGAACCAAGCTCCGTGCCGCTTCTTTCTCCGGTGTCAGAATACTATCTAAATTAAAAGCCTCAAGCACGGTCTTATGCACATCATCTACCGCACGGGCATAGATATGTTTCACTCCTTTCTTTTTCAGCAGTGCCACCACACGCACAGAAGCACCAAAATTCTCGCCGATAGCAACAATAACCACATCCACATCTTTCAGTGGCAGCACACTGAGCGATTGTTCGTCCGTAGCATCAATAATAAAAGAAGTCGCGATTTTGTCCTTCAACACATCCACACGATGCTCGTTTGTATCCACTCCTATCACCTCATGTCCCAATACGGAAAGCTCTTCGGCCAACACTCCGCCGTAATTTCCTAAACCAATAATAATGTATTTCATAACTAGTTGATTATGATGTTATCACTCGGATATTTATATTTTGTTATTTTTTTCTGTTTAATAAGGCTGGATATCAAAGTAAGCACCCCTACTCGTCCGATAAACATCAGAACAATGACAATCAGTTTGCTGTCACTTCCCAAAGTAGGTGTCAGATCCAGGCTTGAACCTACCGTACTGAGTGCCGAAGTACACTCAAAAACCAACGCCATCACTGAAGCCTGCGGCTCTAGAATGCTTAAACCGAAGATACCCGCGAAAACAATCAGCAGATAAAGAATCAATGTGGCATTAGAACGCCGGATGGAATCATGAGATAACTCCCTGTTGAAAATATTGACTTTATCGGCACCTATAAGAATAGCACGCAAGTTCAACATGACTACAGCAAACACATTCACCTTCACACCACCGGCCGTAGACTGCGTACCGCCGCCAATCATCATCAGCACCACCATCAGCAGCAACGTCTGCACACTGAAAGTAGTCATGCCCACACTTGAAAATCCTGCCGTACGGGGACAAGTTGCGTTAAAAGAAGCCCTGCACCCATTTCTCTGTAGCCGTCATTCCCGCAAAAGCATGATTCCATTCGAAAACAGCAATGGCCACAGTACCCGTCACTAGCAAGATAGCCGTCATAATCAATACGATACGGGTATTCAGGTTATATAAATGTATTTTACGGATTGTCCTCTTATTCTTTTTGACATAACGGTGATACAAGCGCTTGCTTTCATAAGAAACCGTTTCATACAGATTTACCAGAATCGGGAAACCTATACCTCCCAAAATAACCAGGAAAGAGATAGTGATATATAGCAAGTTATGATTATGAAGTACCAGTTCGTTACCTAAGTTTCCATACAAAGTAGAGAATCCGGCATTGCAAAAGGCAGAGATGGAATGGAAAGCAGAAAAAGCCAGTTCCTCCTCAATATCCATGCCCATAGTGCCATGTATACTTAAAAAAATAACCCCCATCCCAGCAGCCTCTATCACCAAGGTAAACCCTAATATATATAATAAGGTGGAAAGCAGCGAACTGAGTGACTGCGAGCTTACCATATCACGGACCACCAGCTGATTGTAGAGCGAAGTATTCCCCATAAAAAACATAGCAAAGAAACTGGTCAGAGTCATGACTCCCAAACCGCCGATTTGTATCAGCATGATAATGATGAACAACCCCTCGGACGTGAATGTAGAAGAGACATCGACCGAGACCAACCCCGTGACACAAGTGGCACTGGTAGCGGTAAACAGAGCATCGATAAAGGAAATGCCATGATAAGTGGCACGCGGAAGCATCAGTAACGCTGCCCCTATCAGAATAAATATGAGAAAACTGGATGCAAAGATCAAAGACGGGTTGGTGCGCCTGCCCAGCAGCCGGACTATCCCATTAGACAATTGCAGCAGCGAAAGCAAAGTGAGCAGCACCACATGATATAAACGACTGTGGAAAAAAGACCAGAAATCATGAATTCCCCCTTGCACCTCCGGTTCATGGAAAATAACCGGAATCAAAGTCAGATAAAGCATCAGACTCAGTATCCATGCCAGTCCCCGGTACTTCCGCTTGGTATCCGAGTAATTTAATAAAAGATGCAGGGAAATATCAACCAGAAAAACAATCCAGACAAAATGATACAGCGTGTTTATCATCTCCATTTCTTCAAAAGAAATAAGAAATCCATGCTCATAAACCAATGTAAGGATGAACAAGGCCGACATCATATAAGTTATCCCGTCCATCCATTTCAGCAATCGCTCTATGTACGGTTTTACTAACTTCTTACGATAGATAAATAGTTTGTGTAAAGGTTCCATGTCGATATCATCTTGCATTAACAGAAAACAAACTTAATCAAAATATTCACATCTCTGCCTATAATAACAAATAACTTCGCATTTTTACTCTGACATCCCTTTTTTTATTGTTCCCGACAAAAAAGCAGTTGAAAATTAGTAAGGAATACTTTTTTTACCTAATTTTGACCGCAAAACTATTAAATTGAAAGATTATGAGCACAAAACAGAAACGTTTTATCTTACCAGAGGATGAAATTCCTAAATACTGGTACAACATACAGGCAGACATGAAGACCAAACCCATGCCGCCGTTGAACCCTAAAACCAAAGAAGCGCTGAAACCGGAAGACCTCTACCCCATTTTTGCCAAAGAACTTTGCAAACAGGAATTAAACCAGACAGACGCATGGATTGAAATTCCCGAAGCAGTGCGTGAAATGTACAAATACTATCGCAGCACACCATTGGTACGTGCCTACGGACTGGAAAAAGCACTAGGGACTCCCGCACATATTTATTTCAAAAATGAAAGTGTCAGCCCCATCGGCTCCCACAAACTGAACTCGGCTCTGGCCCAGGCATATTATTGCAAGGAAGAAGGCGTAACCAATGTCACTACAGAAACCGGTGCCGGACAATGGGGCGCCGCTCTATCGTATGCCGCAAAGGTATTCGGGCTGGAAGCTGCCGTTTATCAAGTAAAGATCAGCTATAATCAGAAGCCCTATCGCCGCAGCATCATGCAGACATTCGGAGCAACGGTCACCGCCTCTCCATCCATGTCTACCCGTGCCGGCAAGGATATCATTACCCGTAATCCCAATTATCAAGGTTCACTGGGAACAGCCATCTCCGAAGCTATCGAACTGGCAATGAGCACTCCCAACTGTAAATATACACTAGGGTCGGTATTAAGCCATGTCACACTGCATCAAACGGTTATCGGTCTGGAAGCCGAAAAGCAAATGGAAATGGCAGGCGAATATCCCGACATGATTATCGGTTGCTTTGGTGGCGGTTCCAATTTTGGAGGAATCTGCTTCCCCTTTATGCGCCACACTATCCTGAATGGGAAACAAACCCGATACATTGCTGCCGAACCGGCTTCGTGTCCGAAACTGACCCGTGGTAAATTCCAGTATGACTTTGGCGACGAAGCCGGATATACCCCGTTGCTGCCCATGTTTACACTGGGGCATAATTTCTCTCCGGCCAATATCCATGCGGGAGGTCTCCGTTATCACGGTGCAGGTGTCATCGTTTCACAATTATTGAAAGACAATCTGATGGAAGCGGTTGATATCCAGCAATTAGAATCCTTCCAGGCTGGTTGTTTGTTCGCACAAGCAGAAGGAATCATTCCGGCTCCCGAATCGTGCCATGCCATCGCCGCCGCTGTACGCGAGGCGAACAAGTGCAAGGAATCCGGTGAAGAGAAAGTGATCCTGTTCAACCTTTCAGGTCACGGGCTGATTGATATGGCCTCATACGACCAATACCTGGCAGGTAACTTGATGAATTATGAGTTAAAAGACGAAGATATCCAGAAGAACTTGGATGAAATAAAAGACATGTAATCAGGACATAAAATAAACGAAGGATACGGAAAGGATATATTATCCTATAAACTACGGCAAGCTAAGCGGTTGTATCCTTCAGGTTAAGGGTTCTTTTACTGACAACTTCTATCTCCCAAACTTGCGGAGTTAACTCCATAGCCTTTGGAGTTATCTCCATAAGCTTGGGAGTTAACTCCAAAGGCTATGGAGATAGAAAGGATACGTTCGTTTAAGCTTAGGGATAGGATAGAAAAGGCTTAACCATACAATGAAAGACACAAACCACTCTACCGGCGGGATATAACATTAACGTAAGGTCGATATAAGAAATAACTCGTTACAGGATGGTTTTGAGTTAAATGACAAAAGGATTATTAAAATTCAATATCAGTCTTGCTCATATTCCTGTCAGTTATAAGCTAGTCTTATAATAAACTCATGTTATCATAAGAAAAAATCCGCGTTATCCCGCACAACCCACACCTAAAAAATGATTCAAAACCACAAAATAACAGGCACTTCAAGCCTGTTTATAAAGAAAATGAACTATTTTACAGGATTATGTATGAAAAGTACAAATTAATTTCCCTTTTTATTCCTTTCTTTGCACAGTTACATCAATAATCCAAATAAGTATGAAAAACATCATGAAGCTTTTCTTGTATGCTGCATTACCTTTGGCATTAATTGCACTAGGCAGTTGTAGCTACCCTAAAAACATCACGTTCAAAGCCGACTCACAAACAGGGGCGCTAAGCGGACTTTATCTGACAAGCGACACTTCCATGAACTGGATCCTGCGTACGGATGGAACACAATACGAATGGGTGGACTCCCGGTATGGATGGGGATTGGGACATCTTCGGATAAACGGCACTGAATACTCCTGGAATATCCCGACAAAAAAACATGACACGAGCCATCACATGACCGTGAAATACCAGACAGGTGACATAGAAATAAACGTAGCCCGAAAATGGAACAGGGACGGGAACCTGGTAGAATCCTACGAATTCGTAAACACCGGAGAAAAAGACGCCGACTTACAGGACATTGCCATCAACACACCTTTCAATGACAATTATCCGGATGCCCAGACTTGCTACGAAGCCCGTTGCAATGCACATATATGGGCAGGAGGAAATGAAGCCTATGTCTATTGCACCCGGATGAGCGGAGCCCCCGGCGGATTGGGACTGATTATGGAAGAAGGTGCCATTAAAGGCTATGAAGTGAGGGAGCGCTCGCAGAAAAGGAAGCTCCAACTTCCGCGGTGTTTTCCAACTTAATCCACAGGACAAGACTTTAAAGCCGGGAGAATGTTATACCATACAATGGTTACTCCTATCGGCGGACAACTGGGATGAATTCCAAGCAAAAGCCATAGACAACGGTCTGATCATAGCCTCAGCAGACCGTTATGTAGTAGAAGCAGGCGAAAAAATAAATGTTTCGTTCAAAAGCAACTGCCCCTCACTGAAAGGCAAGCTATTGCTGAACGGTAAAGAAGTGGCAGAAGTAAGCGGTGACAACATCAATTATACCACCACAATAAATGAACCCGGAGAGAAGATTTTCACACTGGCCTACGGGAACGGAAAGCAAACGTCGGTAGAGTGTCTTGCCGTCAGCAACTTTGACAGCCTGGTCAACCACCGGTGTCAGTTCATTGCCGGACACCAACAGTTCATCAAGCCCGGTGACCCTAGAAGCGGTGCCTTCATTGTTTATGACAACGATACCGAATCCCTTTACATCAACGGAGAAAGTGGCAGCAAACGCTCTGACTGCGACGAAGCCAGAGAAAGGGTAGCTATGGGGATTCTGCTGGCTCTACAATACCAACGTACTTCCGACAAAAAATTAATGGATGCCCTGAACAACTACGTATCTTTCATCCGCCGCATCCAGAAACCGGACTACACAACCAATTCCACCGTAGACTTCAAGAGCAAGAACCGGGGATACAACTATCCGTGGGTAGCCGATTTCTGGTTTACCATGTTCCGCACCACAGGCAATAAACAATATCTGAAAGACGGGTACGGCACACTGCGTGCACTGGTCCGTTATTTCAAGCATGGTTTTTATTGCATCAATATCCCGACCTACGGCTATACTCTATTGAAAGAAAACGGATTTACTGCCGAAGCGGACACTCTGCTGAACGATTTCAAATCAATGGCAGACGTATTTTGTGAAAACGGGCCTAATTATCCGACCTCCGAAGTCAATTACGAACAGAGCATCGTAGCTCCGTCCATTATCCATCTGCTGAATGTATATATGCTCACCGGGGATGAAAAATATCTGAAAGGGGCCGAAAGCCAGCTTCCTTTATTAGAATCATTTAGCGGAAAACAGCCCAGTTTCCACCTTTATGACATCGCTATTCGTCACTGGGATGGTTATTGGTTTGGAAAAGACCGGATTTGGGGAGATACCTTCCCACATTACTGGAGCACTTTATCGGGTATTGCTTTCCGTCTTTATGCCAAAGCGACCGGAAAACAAGAATATACAGAACGGGCCTTGAATATTTTCCGGAACAATCTATGCCTCTTCACCGAAGACGGAAGAGGAAGCTGCGCCTTTATCTATCCGAACAAAGTGAACGGACAAAAAGCTCATCTTTATGACCCGTTTGCCAATGACCAGGATTGGGCAATGGTATTTTGGTTGGAGTATGGCCCGGATTTCAAGTAAATGAGGAGATGCCGAAAGATAGTGCTGTCATGTATTCAGCTGTAGGGGCAGGGATTGTCTCATAGCCGTCAAGCAAAGGAAAAACATCTACCGTAGAACACCGACCCAAAAGGGTCGGTTTCTTCATTTTATAAGTTTTAGATAACAGTCTGCAGGCTCTTCCAGAGTTCCGCTTCTCTCCCGACTTTATCGTCAAGAAGCTGCTTACAAGACCACGGTCGGTCATACTTTGGAAAGAGAACCTGCAACTGCTTTCGTACTATCAGGCAGATACACGAGTCTGCCCCTACGGTGGTGAAAATACTATTTGCCAACTCAGATTGACGAATATAAGTTTTTTTGCCTGCCCGAACCAACGGGCACGATCTTGGGAGAATATGCAAATCAGCCTATTTTCGGGCGAGCAAACCTCGCCCTTACAAGCAAAATGATAGCTGAATTCCTTAAATATGTTTTCATCCAGCCACAAACTATGACTCAAAGCTGCGAAGCATTTTAATCTCGTCCCGCCAAATGGTGTCATCGGGAGTTTCAAGAATAACGGGCATATCGTCAAAACGGGAATCCTGCATAAAGCGGCGGAAGAAATCAATACCAATCAGCCCCTTTCCGATACTGTCATGACGGTCTACCCGGCTACCCAATGGTTTCTTTGAGTCATTCAAGTGAATGGCACACAAATAGTTTCTCCCCACTACCTCATCAAACTCGGTAAAGACCCGGTCATATTCATTCACAATATCATAACCGGCGGTATAGGTATGGCAAGTATCCAGGCAAACTCCCACACGAGATTTATCCTCCACCTTATCTATAATATATCTCAAATGCCAGAATTCATTTCCCACATTACTTCCCTGTCCGGCTGTATTCTCAATCACAGCAGTCACACCGGTCGTCTTATCCAAAGTCATATTGACAGACTCGGCAATCCTGTCCAGACACTTCTCTATGGATATCTTGTTCAAATGACTTCCGGGATGAAAATTCAGCATTTTCAATCCTAAAAGCTCGCAACGCTGCATCTCGTCCAAAAATGCTGCACGACTCTTCTCCAGCCCTTCCTCGTCAGGATGTCCCAAATTTATCAGATAACTGTCATGAGGAAGAACATACCGGGCATCAAAACCTTCTTTCTCGCAGTTTTCTTTAAACAGAGTAACACTCTCGACAGACAAAGGTTTTGCAACCCATTGCCTCTGATTCTTTGTAAAAAGAGCGAATGCGTCCGCTCCTATCCCTAATGCATTAACGGGGGCCATTTCCACGCCCCCGCTTACGGATACATGTGCACCTATTTTTTTCATTCTCTTTCCATTATTGATAGACACAAAGATAGGAAAAATAAGTTAGAAATTATATTGCGCACTCAAGTTTATACGGTTTGCTTCACGGTTCACATCATTAAAATTCTCTCTCCAACCATGAAGATATTCCGCACCTACCTGCAAGTTATGACTTACATTCCAGAATACATTTGCAACCAGGTACTGACCTTTTTTATACTGAGTTTCATTAAAGTGAGCATAGCAATCTTCTGTAAACAGACGTGACTGGCTATACGTAGCCGATGCGAATACCCGTTTCGAGAAATTATACTGTAATCCGGCATACCATCCTTTCATGGGCAGTACCTGCATACGTCCGGACTCATCGGCCAAAGGAACGATATCTACATTCAAGTTGCTGATATCATTCAAATATTGAGCAATACCTCTACCATAAGTATATTGTCCGTAAAGCTGGAAACCACCCAGTCTTGCTGTCCCCGATGCCTGTATCCCCCAACCGGTCAATGACTTTGCCTTATTATTCACTTGATCCTCATAAGTCATACTTCTCAAGATTCCTCCCACACGTATATGACTAGCCTTTGCCCAAGAATACTGTACATAGGCAGGAATATCCGGCATCCGCTGCTTACCGATTCTCACATCTTGTGCCGGAGTACCGTCTACTGACGGCATTTCCACGCCGACACCCACTTTCAAACCTTTCATCACATTGGCTTCATAACGCAACTGGGTGGCGCGATAGAAAGTCATCCCGTCAGGTCCTTGAAAATCAATAGTCGGAGGAGCTGCGGCAGGTCCATAAACAATCCGGTATCATACCCCATAGTAAAACCCAGGAAGGATAAATAAGCATTCTGCAATTCAAAAGTCTTTCCACTTCCACGGAAGTTTCCGGCTGTATAAACGATGAAGTTACCCAAATGCTTGGTTCTCCCCACCAACTTTAAAAAGATAGTGGAAGTGCTTGCATCCATCTGGAACTGATTACGGACAGACGTGGATCCCGGTTGCGGAATGAGTGCAGGGATAAAGTCAACATCATCCACTATTCCATTAAAATCATATTCCATTGTAGTTTTCAAATAACCACCGATACCCAATGCAAACTTTCCCTGTTGGTCAGTAAGTAAAAAACGAGGAGCACGGGGATCATGGAAATGCGGACGTTGCGTTTCTTCAAATACATTGATTAATTCTTCCTTGCCATTTTTATCTTTTGAGATAATAACAACAGGTCCCGGTCCTTCCAACTCCGGATAAAGTTTTTTTTGTTGCGCAAACATCGGCGTAACAATCATTGCGCCCAATACAAGGCAACTCATTGATTTAAAGATACTTTTCATAAAAGTTAAGTTTAGGTAAATAGTCAATTCAATGGACTATGAACAAAAAGTTTAGAAAAAAGTTTGGGAAATGTTTGCAAATTCAAAAAAAGTCACTACCTTTGCACCCGCAATCGAGAGAGAAATCCTCGATAAAAAGGATGGCCCGTTCGTCTATCGGTTAGGACGCAAGATTTTCATTCTTGAAAGGGGGGTTCGATTCCCCCACGGGCTACCAAATAAAAAAGCCATCGATAAATCGATGGCTTTTTTATTTGGTAGCCCTGCTTTGTGCAGGGTATCCGGCGGCTCAGTTTGAAAACGGGTCAGTCTTAAAATTTGGACCGCTGACCCAAAACTGACGGATTCATGAAGGATTGTGCTTTAAATTCTTCATAATAAACAACTGTAAGCAAGCGGATTAGACACTTATGAAGGATTTGAATCAAAATAAATCTGGATAGTCTTGTACAGGGGGGGGCTGAATCAACAGAAGGGTCAGTCCGAAACATAAGACAACGGGACAGATCCAACTTATTCATCGACTCCGCCCCGTTCTATGTCAGAATACCATAAAAAGAATATGATTATTCAATCTCTCCAAAAAGCTCAGCCAGTTTATTTGCCAAAGCCTCACCACGAAGATTTTCTCCTACCATGACCCCTTGGGCATCTATCAAATACATAGTAGGAACAAATTTCACTTTATATATATCAGCAATACCTTCAGTATCCAAAAAATTAGGCCACTGAAGTTGTTCTTCTTTCAGCGCTTTTGTCCATTCCGCCTCTTTTTTATCAATAGAGATACTTACAATCTGGAAACCCCTGTCTGCATATTGCGTATAGAGTTTTTTCAAATTAGGAATCTCCTTACGGCAAGGATTACACCATGATGCCCAAAAATCAATAAGGACATACTTCTTACCTTGGCACAAATCGGTTAAAGTTACCGATTTCCCATCTTGTGACTTGGCTGTAAAGACAGGCACTTTAGAACCGATCTGACTATCAGGAGCCACACTCTCTTTCACCATTTTTCCATAGCGGGAATGTTTAGCCTCTTCTGACAAGGCATCATACCACGGTTTCTGCTCTTCGGTAAGATAAGAAAACAAACTGATCATCATCAGAGGCCCCCAATAAGACTCTTTATTGTCCATAACTAATTTATAGTAAGTGGCATCTACCGTAGCAAAGAACAAACTATCGGCCACGGCAGATGCTTTGTAAGCTTCCGTAGCAACGACAGAATCCATCAAGATCTTATCTTTGGCAACTCTCGCTTTAGCATAGGCAACACGGATATCCTTAAACTTCTCGTTATTCGTTACATAAATAGAATCCAAGGCATCACGTGTGCTCAATAATTTTACATATTTGTCCGTCAAAGGAGATCCCGTCACTGAAACCTGTGAAAAATTATAATTCACGGTTCCATTAAGGTTTTCAGAAGTCACCTTACCCTCCACGCTTATACTGCCATTCTCCAACATCAGAGGCATGGAACCGTATGCATTTTTCACCATCAACCGTACAGCCAGAGGTTCATCCGCCACCCCTTTAAATATAAATTTTCCATCTACAACAGTAGTGTCCGCCACCGGTTTTTCATGACCATGACTTACAGGAAATAGCTGTACATGGGATCCGTCAGGAATTCCATCAATTGCAGCTGTCAGTGTGTACCCCGTTACCGACTGCCGGGTACAAGATGCCATCATCACCAAAACAACGGCGAATGTTGCTAATAAATACATCAATTTCATAAAGTCTGTTTTTATAGGTTATTTAGATACATTTTGAGTGATAGTTCCATTACCCGGATTCTGAACGGCACCTGCCGGGAAAGGCATAATCCAAAGATGTGAAGCCGGGGTTAATGTATAAGTCTGCCCTTCCCATGTTTTGGATAGTGCACGTGCAAAAGTACCTTCGGCATTAAACCTCCGGGCATCAGCGAATGGCACAATAGTGAAAATCAATTCATTGTCTTTCGTACGTCGGATCAAGTCAATGGCTTCTGTCAAAGTTGAAGCCTGCAAGGGTTGATATATCTCCGGCAGAATACGGGTCTTACGTACCTTGTTCAACACATCCATAGCAGCAGAGAAATCATTACCTGTGACCTGACGTGCCAAACATTCGGCCTTGATGAGATATACCTCGCAAGTGGTCAAACCAGCCCCGTTGAAATATCCTTTGGCCAAACCTTGATAGTAAGTATCCTGATTTACCGTACGCAGTTTCCAGCGGGAAAGAAAACGCGCATCCCCTCCCTCGAAACTCTCCGCACGTTCCACCGGAATATTAAGTTCGCTGGTAGCATAGTTAGGGTTACCCTCTCCACAACGGAAATAGTAATTCTCCACATAATCATACCCTGTCGCTGACGGTAACGACGGATAACTGTCTTCTTTTGTAATAGCTTCCTTATGACTGTTGTAATAAGATATCCAATCATACAGAGTATCATTCTGTTCCAAAGCCATATCCGCGTATTTCAGCGCTTCTTCATAATTCGCCATTTGCAAATAGATCCGTGCCAAGAAGGCATAGGCTGCTCCCAAATTGGGATGGATAACAGTCCTTGACTGTTGGGGTAATCCTTGTTGTATGGCTTCTTTTACATCTTTAATCATGAAATCATAGATTTCTTGAATAGTGACCTGCTTGTGAGGAGCATTAATATCGGCACTGGTTATCAAAGGTACACTCAGTTTAGTACCGGCAGTTGCAGACACATAGGTATCAGCATAATAATTGGCCAGTATGTAATAACTCATAGCGCGAATCACTTTGGCATAAGCCATTACCTCATTGCGTTCGGAATCAGTCGCTTCGGTTGCAACGGGAACATGCTCCAGCAAGAGATTACAAGTGGAAATAGCCATATAACTACGGTAATAAGTCCCTTCGTCCTGATTGTTCAGTACAATTCTGTCCGCTGTTTCATTCCACAGATAATTGGCACTCGTAAGGGTAACGCTAGTCAGACTGCTTTGTCCTACAAATTTATCATTCAACAGATAAAGACTATTCGTTACAGGAATATAGCCAATGGTATATTCATCTCGCAGCAATGCTTCAAAATCAGCCAAGGTAGTAGGAATTTTGTTCCCTTTGGGAACAATATCCAAATAATCATTACAAGAAGTCAGATTTATCCACCCCAACACTGTCATTATCATAAATAGTATCTTTTTCATATTGCTCTCATTTAAAAGTTCAAATTGACATTACACAAATAATTTGGTTTACTATATCCCCCAAGCATCCATTTCACATCACGACTTTTAGCCAAAGTGAACACATTTTCCATACCTAGCATGATACGTGCATTTTTTACATAAAACTTCTGACATACACTTGCAGGAACATGATAAGTAACAGAGAGATTCTTCAAGCGCCAGTTATCGGCATCAAGTACATGAATGGAAGCCTTGCTATAAAGATCGGATGAGTAAGAATTATAATCCTTGCTTTCTGACGGAACATAGCGTGGTACATCGGTATATGCCTCATCACCAGGCTGACGCCAACGTTTACTCACATCCTTACTTGTCACTCCTAATCCCGGATAGGCTATATTGGTATTCCGCATTTTGTGCCCCCCTTCAAAAAGCAGTTGAGCAGCTAGTTCCCAATTCTTATAACGGAGATTGGTATTAATAGCCCCACTATAAACCGGAACAGAAGTTCCTAAATACACAGCATCCTCCACTTTTTGCGGTGAACTGCTTACATGGATATTTCCTTCCGAGTCATACACCTGAGGCTGCCCTTTACTATCCAGCCCTGCCCACAGATATCCATAAATGGCATTATAAGGCACTCCAACACGGGGATAGGCGGCAGGATAATCGAACTGAAGAAAAATAGCAGGTGCTTTTACATTGACATAAGTCACTTTATTCTTATTGTATCCCAGCACACCACCTACATTCCAATTCCAATCTTTTCCCATAATGACATCACCGGAAAGAGTCAACTCGAATCCACGGTTTCTCATTTTACCATTATTCATGGTATAAGTAGAAAAACCAAAACCTTCGGTAGGTACTCCATTGGTATTGGCTAACAAATCCACGCCCGATTTATTATAATATTCAATAGAACCGTTCAATCGATTTCTAAACATAGAGAAATCTACACCAATATTAGCTGTAGTTGTCTTTTCCCACCGCAAATCAGGATTAGGACGGTTGCTGATAGTCCCTTGTATGCCACCCACATGGGTATTATTATTATAATAAGCCGTCATATAAGGAGCAGAATTCTTGGCGATGTTACCACCGATACCACAACTGAAACGCAGTTTCATCATATTTATAAATGAAACTTTAAAAAAAGATTCTTTGTCCAGATTCCAACCAGCACCTACCGACCAGATAGGTTTCTTCTGATACTTGGAACCAGTAGCAAACAAATTGGTACGATCCCAACGAATGCTTCCTGTCACCATATATTTACCATCATACGTGTAAGCTGCATTCCCATAAAAAGAAACAAAACGATTTACCAGTTCATAGATGTTGGAGATATCATTTTTATTGAATGATACATAGTTTCCCAAAACTCCGGTATAAGTATTACTCAGCACCCGTTCATCAATAAGATCATAAGTTAGTAAAGCCGGATCATAATTATAATATTTCCGATTATTGTATTCCGTCTTATTTTCACGTACTTCCATACCAAACAAAGCGGTCACATCATGTTTTTCTGCAAATGTCTTGTTAAAATCCAATTGCTGACGGAAATTATAAGCACGAATACTATTAGTTCCCGTTGTATAAATATTGCCATAAGGAAGATTATAAGTAGCCTGGCCACTCCCACTTGCATCAGTAGCAAATGTATTTACTTTATTACGCACAGCATAGCTTTCCTTATCTTGCAATTGGCTTGTCTTATATTCCCCTACTTCATATTGGAACGAAGCAGTGTATCTCAACCAGTCTGTGAATTTAAAATTAAGTCTTGCAAAAGTACGATTACTAAAATTCTTACTCTTCGACAAGTTTCTTCCCAATTCGTCCAAAGGGGTAATATCCATACTATACAATCCGTAAGAAGAAATAATTTCCTGTTGTGACTTACTGTACCGGTCCGCAGCCGTGTTAGTATAGTAGCTTCCATCGCCATTCAACAACGAACTATAAGGAACATAATTATATCCGGGTGAGGTCAGATTATAACTCTGCGTTGTACCATCTCCATAATTCAGATACGTTCCCAAATCCAGACTCAGCCATGAAGTAAGCCGGCTAGTATTCTGCAAATTCAATCCGAAACTCTCGCTGTCAGTATATTTATCTTCTTCCCGGTTATTCCTGTAAGACAGCGAAGCATTAAATGTATTTTTTTCCGTTCCACGCCCGATATTCAAGTTATATTGTTGCGAAAACGGATTTCGTTTACCATATTTCTTCACATCATCATAATAACGGAATCCCTGTGAAGCCAGTTCATGTAGCGTCTGCTCCATTTGTGCTTCGCTGATCGCACCTGTATGATGTTTTAAAATAGCCTGTACCCCCAAACAGGAATACATGGATGCATTGTCCAACAAATTCTGTGCATATTGGGATGCTCCCTCTCCTTGAAGATTAGGATTCATGGCCGCCCACTCCTTTTCCATCTCTATCATGTTAGCCGTACCGGCCAAGTGACCGGTATAAAAATTATAAGGGCGTACTGTCAATGTCGCTGAAAATGATACATTCAGCTGATTCTTTCCGGCTTTTTTAGTAGTGATGACTACTACACCATTAGCAGCACGAGCACCATAGATAGACGTAGCCGCGGCATCTTTTAATACCGTAATATTCTCTATATCCTCTATATTCAAATCAGGCACATTTTCGACCCAGTTGCCCAGTCCGTCAGAAATAGTTTTCTCTACCGGAAACCCATCAATCACATACAGAGGAGTAGTAAGTCCGTTCATCGAAGTCACACCACGTATCTTACCGTCACTATAACCTGCTATTCTTCCCTCCATCAATGAGCTGACACTACTTAACCGTTGAGTTTCCAACTTTTTCGAATCTACTTTCGCAAATGAACCGGTAGCCCGTTCCCTAGAGATAGTCTGATATCCGGTTACCACCACCTCGTCCAGCAGTTCGGAGGCCGGCTCCAAGACAATTCTGTAACTGTTCGCACTTGTCAATCTTACTTTCTTTGATTCATAGCCCAAGTAAGAGATTTCTATCTCTTTCGCTGTGCGGAGCAGGGTCAGCCGGAAGTGCCCGTTCATATCGGTTATGACAGCAGCCAGTTCCTCCCCTTTCGTCTGGCTCACCTGACGGATGTGAGCGGCAGGCAGGGGATCTCCATTCTCATCTACAACTATACCGCTGATCATCCGGTCTGTTTGTGCATATGCCATTGTTCCACACAAAAACAATGCAACGAAAAACATCGCCAGTCGAAGTAGCTTTCCGTGGTAATCTGAATGTTTCATACTCTTCATAGATTTAATATTAATACTGTTTATAATCACTTTTTAAGTCCCGTTTTATTGTTAAAACAGTTTTGCAGCTTATATTGCGTCGATAGCAAATTAATGCATAAAATTTTAAATTATAGCAAAAATAGGTTATCCAAATACAGCAATTGCCGCATTTGGATAAATTTATGATAGCAAATTAATAGATTATCTATTTTTATGCAATTCCTGCACTTTGTTTCTATACTGAGCGGGAGTCATACCAGTAGCCGCCTGAAACTGACTATAAAAAGTAGTCATGGAATTAAAGCCCAATTCAGCTGAAATCGCCTTTAGCGGAGTTTGGTTATCAGGATCGGAAAGTAAACGGACTGCCTCTTTTGTGCGGAAACCATTTACAAATTGAGTAAAAGTCTGCTTGGTCTGCTCATTAATAATTTGAGAGAGATAAGTACGATTAGTTCCCAACATTTCCGCTACTTTCTCTTTGGTCAGCAAATTGTCTGTAAATACCTTCTCCTCCCACAACAGCGTTTCCAAACGCAGAAATAAATCCTGCTTCTTTTCATCTGTCAACGAGGATGAAGCATATTTCTCAGGTTGCGGCAAAGAAGTTTTCGTCGAGTCCGTAAGATATTCTTGTAAAAGAGCGGACTGGCGGCCTATCTCTGCAAACTGCTCGTCTATTTTGTTCTGCAATTGCTGTTCACGCCGGATAGCGTCCTGATTTTGCTTCACAATGGTAAGGTACAGCTTATTTTTTCTGTAATATAAGTAATATAGTAAAGAGGCAGCTATGAAGATACAGATAAATCCGGCTATAAGCAATTGCATCTTATTTTCCTTTTCCAATAATTCCAGACGGTTTTGTTTTATCTCGTTTTCCTGCCGTTCCATATCGTATTTTGCACGTATCTCCCCCACAGCACGTTCCTTTTCCGCATTATATAAGCTATCTGTTTCCAGCTGATAGAGCTTATGATACTTCAACGCCTCTACCAGCATACCATCTTCTTCATAACATCGGGATAAAGCCTTCAACAGGTCACTTCGATAGATGGCATTAGCCTGTTGGTAAGACAGTTCTATTCCGGCTTTCAGCATCCGGACAGCCCGGTCATACTGGTGATGCTCCATTAAAATTTCGGCATAGCCCAAATAAGAATTCATCACTGAAGAAATATTTCCCTGTTCTTTCAAATCCAAAGCCTTCCGGAAAAAGACCAGCGCTTCATCATCTTTATTCAATTTATGCAGAATATATCCATAAAGATTGTAAACGTTTGATTGATCATAAAAGTCATTCTGCACCATGGTGAACTCCGCCTCCTGAATATATTTCAATGCTGTATTATAGTCACTCTTCAAATAATACATATAAGCGGTATTGGTTGAACCACTATAAATCAGATAAGGATCTTTCCGTTCATGTCCCAGTTCATAACATTCAAGAGCATATTTCAATCCTGTGCTATCATTTTTCAAATAATAAATACCGGCAATATTAGAAAGCAAAATGGAATAGAGCCTGTCATAATGACAACGTCTTGCAGCTTCAACTCCTTTGAAGAAATAAGTAAGTGAACGATAATAGTCTTTTTGGACATTCGATGCATAAAGTCCCAGCCCATTATATACGGAACATAAGGCGGAATCATTTTTATTACTTTCACCTATCAGCCTGGCCTGCCCTAAATGACTATAAGCTTCCTTTACATTTCCCTTCATCATATGGGCCTGCCCCAGACAAATATGAGAATAAATTACAGCGCCATTGTAATCCCGTTCATTATAACCCAACTCAAACAATTGTCGACCATAAAAGATAGCCTGATCATAATCTGCTTTATTCAGATAGAGAAAACTAACTTTCCGAAGTGCTTCTTTGTCTTTAGGATACTTTTTCAGATACTCCAACTGTACATTAATGGCATTATTTATTTCTTCTTGCGCCTCTGAAACAACGGGCAAGAGTCCCAATAACATTACAACCATCCACAGTTTGAACATCTTCATTCTCGTCATCCTCCCTTTTCTTCTTTCCGCATACTGAACTCACAGCCACAATATTGCTGATTATAAAAATTATATTCCTTAATGATAGCAATGCGACGCTCGCTCAATCCACCTTTACGCCAGTTCTGTTCCCAATAAGTGACATCCGGATAAGGAGCCGTAGCATATCGGCCCGCTTCCTCTATCTGTTCCAAACTTTTCCAACGGCTGGAAGCAAGCGTAGTAGTGATAACCGGGAATCCATGTTCGTGGGCATAACGTGCGGTTTCCTGCAGTCGCATCTTGAAACAACGCAAGCAACGGCCTCCTCTTTCAGGCTCTTGCTCCATTCCTGCCATTCGACAACGCCAGGCATCATGATCATAATCGGCATCTATAATTTCCAATCCCAAGGACTGGGCATACCGCGTACATTCGTCCTTGCGGATAATGTATTCCTCCAACGGATAAATATTGGGATTACAATAATAGATAACCGGAGTGACACCATGCTGCATCAAGCACTCTATGATGGCTGATGAACAAGGAGCACAACAAGTATGAAGCAACACTTTGTCGGCTCCTCCCGGAACTTCAAGCTGGAATTTCTTTTTCATACGGCAAATTTAATAGATATTTGTATTGGTTACAACGTAGAAAAAGAAACATCATCTATGGGTATCTTTTAAAAATAACAAAGTATACCGATATGATAAAGTTCTAAAGAGCAACTCAAAAGATTATTAAAAAGTGAATCTA
>VOFI01001610.1_pt1 | contig 68000 bp, 55 predicted proteins | sample 5384131 | NCBI WGS metagenome assembly VOFI01 (sample SAMN12384728, study PRJNA508395) | human gut metagenome | isolation source: healthy gut H | host: Homo sapiens
ATTTATGTGTTTCCAGTGTCTAAAAACAGCAGTTATAAGCTCATAAAACAGTCTAATCAGCCAGTTCATACCTTCTTTTGTCAGTTTTGCACATCATCTTTTTTTATATTGAAGGCAATGGCTATAGGAATGCAAAGTCCATTAAGACCTTATCCTTCCCAAAATGTCGGAATCGTTTGTAGTTCATATTGTTTTTAATTTGTCCGAACACGGCTTCCGGTTCTATGCATCTCTGCCCTCTGTGTTTCAGCCCTTCCTCAGAGCAGAGCAACTCTTTAGCTTTCCGCTTGTATCTCCTAATTCTGTGATTCAGTTCTATCGTCCTGTTTCCTTTTTGCTTTAAAACAACGGCACCTCAGTGGACAGCCTTCACATCTGACTGCTCTGTACCGGGCTGTTTCACTAACATATCCGGATGCAGTTTTCACATGTCTGGTGCCTATCCTCCGCATCTTTTGCCCCATAGGACAGATGCAAAAGTCATGTTCCTCATTGTAGTAAAAGTTTTCGGCCTTGAACGGATCCGGTTTGAATCTCGGCCGCTGCTCCATGTGGAAATAGTTGTACTTTACATAGGCATCCATGCCGTTTTCTGACATGAAGCGATAGTTCTCTTCAGAACCATAACCGGAATCGGCAACTACCGTATGAGTCAGCCTGCCATACCTGCTTGAGAAAGATTGCAGGAAAGGTATCAGGGTCAGTGTATCCGTAGGGTTCGGGAAGAGGGCAAAATCAGTGATGAACTGGTTCTCGGTGCCGATTTGAAGGTTGTAACCAGGTTTCGTCTGTCCGTTGCGCATGGCATCCTCCCTCATTCTCATAAAAGTAGCGTCCTTATCCGTCTTGGAATAGGAATTCCTCTCTTGCAGCGTGTCCAGATGACTGTCGTATTCCTGCAGTTTGTTCCTGTGTTCTTCCAGTTCCTTCAGCTGCTTGCGTTTCTTTTTCAGTTCTCTCTTTTCCTCTTTTGTGGAAGGCTCGGGAACATGTTCCAGTGCATGACGCAATTCTCCTGCCATTTCAGTCAGCATGGCCGGAGTAAACTCAACCTCCTCACTGCTTTCCGATGATTTCTCCTGGGCGATGACATCATCTATCTGCCCCAACAGAACCTGTATCTTCTTCATCAGGCGTTCACGATTACGCTCAACCGTTTTTCGCCAGACGAAAGTATACTTGTTGGCTTTAGACTCGAGCTTTGTCCCGTCAATGTATTCCACATTCAAACTGATAAATCCTTTGGAAGAGAGAAGGAGTACGGTCTGGGTAAACACCTCGTTGATTTCCTTCTTCACCCGGTTGCGGAAACGGTTGATGGTAATGAAATCCGGTTTCTCATATCCGGCCAGCCAGATAAAATGGATATCACGGTGAAGGAGCTTTTCAATTTTCCGGCAGGAGTAGATGTTGTTCATATAGGCATACAGAATGACCTTGAGCATCATCTTGGGGTGGTAAGGGCAAGTACCGCATTCCTTATACAACTTTCTGAAACTTTCAAGATTCAGGCTCTCAACCAGAGCGTCAACCATGCGCACTGGATCGTTCTCTGCAATATCCTCATCGATTCTTTGAGGAAAAAGCACTGTTTGGTTGGGATTGTAAGGACGAAAATGTATCTTTGTCATAGTTGAAAATCTTATGCTTAAAGATACAAAATCTTTAGGTAATAACAAAGCCCCAGCTTGTGAAAGTCGGGGCTTTGTGCGTAAAAAGAAGGAGGTGCGCATTTTGACACACCTCCAAAAATGGGCTTTTTAAGGGACGACTAAATAGCAATTTGTTGTGTCAATTATTTTAAATGTTACTGTATGAAATATAGCGTTTATTGTACGAACTGATATTCATCTACAAATTTAGTCCTTAAAAAAATATATTCATCCCTCTGTTAAATTGTGTTAATTAAGTTTTTCTTTGGATTAGTTTGAGAATAGGGTAGGTTTTATTAACTTTGTTGTAGTGATATTGGTTTATTTATATAATGCCAAGTCCGACCTTGAAATCATTTTAATTATATTATTATGGACGTCCTTTCCCATTTTAGGAATATAGAAGAACTGACTAAGACCCTTTCGCGAGAGCATGTTTTGCTTAGTGAGATGTTTGAAAAGCGGAAACTGATTAAGTTCCCGATGGGACTTGCGTTGGAACTTGTTGGAGGAAATGAAGCAAGATTAAGGAAACTAGTTGATTATGGCGTTATAGTAGAATCAAGTAGTAGCACGGTTGAGATTGAGAGTGACTATCTTAATTTTTTCGAGGAGGTTCTTAATGTCAACGAAGAAATTAGTGTTCTTAGTGTTCAGGAATGCATAAATACTCTGAAAGAGTATATAGGATATTTTTGCAGGAAACAAATATAAGCAGAAAGGCAGGTTATCAGGATAGCGTCAGGCAACTTTTGAAAAAAACAGGATTTAGAACGCTGAAGAATGTTGTTGTTGATTTGAAGCGGAATATGGATAATGCCTATAAGCAAGAACCAAATTATTTGATTAAAAAGCAGAAACTAAAAAACCTTGATGAGAAGAGCCATAGTATCCGTTCAATGATTAGAGAGTGCGAGAAGTTAATGGATGGTGAGCAGGCTTTCTTTATTATGGCAAATGATCTTCACATGGCAAAGACGTGCAGTGATGTGAGACATGATTTCGTTGTTGCGTACCACGCCCTAATGGAGATTGACCGGCAAATTATTGTCTATATAAATCAGATTGATCTTCAAAATAAACTTTATAAAAAAATACGGAAATTAAAGTATTTGCAAGACCAGTTAATGATAAGGGCAAATACAAATATTGTTCAGGTTCTTGATGGCATGAACCCTTTGTGGATGGAGTCGCGCCAATATAGTAAAATCCGTTTGTCATTGGATATGTTAAGAGATAATGAGCATGTTGTAAGAATATTGCGAAAGATAGCAGAAAGAAATGGAGTGCGAAAGACGGCGCGAACAGAGGCAGAGCCGTTATCGGAAGAAGATTTAAAGCAGTATGTTCAGCGTTTGAGGCAAGTTGACCCTGATGAGGTATGGAATGCGTTTGGTGCTTCAAGTTACAATCTGTTTGAGTTTATTTTAAGATATGATTTCAAGACTAAGCGCAATTTAGAAGAGCAGGCGGCTCTATTCTGTCAGTTGGTTATATTGCATCCAGATGAATGCAGAATAACAGGAAAATATGCAATTTATAAAGATATAGAATACCCTATAATATATGCGAAATAATACTCAAAGAATATATGAGCGACTAAGTCGTGGAGAATTCCTCTCAGTAGATAGTTCGGATACTTCTATTCGTCATTTGTATGTGGATATTGAAGAGAATTTTGAAGATTATGCTGATTTTTACAAGGAGATTGGTTTGCTGCTTGAAGCTGGAAATGGCTATTATTATTTTTCTCGAATCGGCGAGAGCAAGCAAGCGATTGAGCAGAAGTTGGAGAGTTTCTCCAAGTGGCTTGATTATCTTGATTTTGTTAAGTGCTATAATCAGTCGTTTACTGCAGGGTACCAATTCCGAAAAAGCCATTTGATTGAGCAGATAAGTTTGGATATCGAATTAAAGGAAAAAGCAAGCCATTTGTTTAAAAAATATGGCGTAGGGTCCAATATTGACATTGTCAACAAATTACTGTCAGAAATGACAAGTCTCGGGTTTGCTGAGTGCATCAGTGAGCAGGATGAGACTTATAAGGTTACTTCTGCATTTCATTATGCAGAAGAATTGGTTAATATGATTCAAATTGCCAACGAAGATGAAATACCTGAATAAAATTATCTTTATAAATAGTGCTAATATTCCGTATGCGGAAATATCAGTAGATGGAAATGTGCATTTTACTGGAACGCAGGGAGTTGGAAAGAGTACTGTGCTAAGGGCTTTGTTGTTTTTTTATAATGCAGATAAACACCGCTTGGGAATACAGTCTGGACAAAAGTCCTTTGATGAATTTTATTTTCGTCAATCAAATTCATATATCTTATATGAGGTAATACGAGATAATGGAGCCTATACTGTATTGGTAAGCAGATACCAGGGGCGTGCTTCTTGGCGGTTTATTGATGCTCCATATCAGCGCATGTGGTTTATTGATGAGGATAAGAAAGTATTTAGTGATTGGGTTAAGATAAGAGAGCGTATTGACAAGAATGTAACTGTTTCCGCGCGAATTGATTCGGGGGTTATGTTTAAGGATATTATTTTCGGGAATATAAATGATCTTAAATATACACGTTATGCGTTAGTTAAAAGTTCTCATTATCAGAATATTCCGAGAAGTATTCAAAATGTTTTTCTCAATACAAAATTGGATGCAGATTTTGTAAAGGATACAATTATCCAGTCAATGGCAGATGAAGAATTTCCAATCGACTTGCAAACATATAGAAGGTTGGTAATGGATTTTGAGCGAGAGTATGATGAGATAGACTGCTGGTTCCGACAGACTCGGGACGGTAAGTTCCCGGTACGCCAGCAAGCCTTGAATATTGCGGAGCAGGGGCGCAAAATTGTTGCCTTTGACCAGCAGTTGGTAGATATTTGGAGAATGCTCAACTTTGTAGTTATTGAAAGTGAAAATAGGATTCCGTTACTTGAAGCCAAATCTGTTGACTATAAGGAAGAAATAGACAAATATAAAAAGCGAGAGAAGGAACTTGCTGTTGAATTCGAAAAGGAGAAAGATTCGCTTAGTCAAAAATTAGGAGGTAAGCATAGCAAGCTCCGAGAAATATTTCAGAAACAAAAAGAATTTGAAGGAGTTAACATAAAAGACAAATTGCAACTTTCCCGTCAGGAAGGGAATCTGAAAATTGAGCAATCAGAGAAGCAGATGCTTTTAGATAATCTTTTAAACGCATACTCTTCTATCAAGGAAAAGTACAGTATCGCTCAGGGTAAATTGGATAATGTGCGTCAGGCATTTGATATTGCTCAAAAAGAGATGCTTTATAAATTTAAAGATGAACTGCAAAGTAAACGAGAAAAGCAAGATGTTATTCGCACTAAAGAGCGTAAGCAGGTTATTGATTTTTCAGCCGTATGGAGAAAGGAGTCTGATGAGCGCTTGCAGGTGCTTATGGTTGAGCAAAGTAAGGCAGATAATGCTTTAAAAGAATTGCGTAACTGGCATCCTAAGCATGAACAAATAAAGGCTGTAAAACAAAATATACGGCAGTTGGATGTGATTGAAAAAGAGAATGCAGCATATAGGGTTTCCGTAGAAAGTCAAATGGATAAACTCAAGGCAGAATATGATATGGAGGCGGCTGAATTAAAGCATATTCTTATTCAAAAGCAAGAAAGCATTAACAGCGAATGTGGTATTATTAGTGAGCAGTTAGAAAAGGTGAATGGTATCTTGTCAAAACTTGATGGGTCGTTATATAATTGGTTAAACGATAATGTTGATGGCTGGGAAAATACTATTGGCAAGATTATTGATGAGGATAGAGTATTATATGCTACTGGACTGGATCCGCACTTAGAAAATAGTTCTGATTGCCTGTTTGGCATTAAATTGAACTTGGATAATATAGAGTCAATCTGCAGTACGCCAGATTATTATAAGTTACAAAAAAGGAATTGTGAAGAGCAATTGAGGAAAAATGCAAACCTGCTAAACCTATTGCAAAAGGAATATGATGAAGATATTTCCAAACTTAGTAAGAAATATACGTCACTATTAAATCCATTACGCCAGGATAAGACAAGGTTGTCTGTTGAGGCTGGCCAGATTCCTACGAAGCGTCAGAATTATCAAAACGAGCAGCACAAGTTGGAGTTGGAAGAACAGGAAATTATAGAAAAGGAGGAGAACGTTCGCAGAAGAATTTATAATGAGGCTCTGCTAAGCGTTCAAAAAGAAAAAGATGAACGTGAAAAGTTTGAAGCAAAGAATGCTAAGGCGTTAAAAGACCTTGATGCTGAATTCAACAGGGTAATTAAGGTTTTAAATGCAGAATTATCAAATTATGAGCAGTTGCAGAAGGTTGAGGCCATGGTTCGTGACGAAGAATACGCAATGCAAAAGAGACAACTTGAGGAGCAAGAGAAAGCAGAGTTGTCAGGAAAGGGTGTTGACGTAAATTTGTTGGGGCAATATAAAAAAGAATTGGACCGCATAGACTCTTTGTTGAAGCAAATAGAAGCTGAGAGGCCAATTGTGATAAAATATATGGATGCCGAAGAGAATTTATTTTCTAAAGAACCAGAAATAAGGAAAGAACTGAAAGAAATAGAAAGGCAACTCCTGGAGGTGCGTAAGCGATATGATGAAAAACGTGCTCGCATTGAGAATAAGCGTACAGATAAGGAGAATAGCCTTAAACTTTTGCAGAATGAGCTTGTTAAAAGGCGAGATGGATTGAATTTATACCGCCAAGTGGTGGAAAATGAGCATGTCATTCCGGCAAATTTTATTGCAGATAATAAAACAATCCAAACAGAGCAGACTATTCAGCAGTTATTAAGTCAGTTGAGGAGCTCTGTTAATCAAAAGAGAGAGTCTATTGATAGATTGAAGGATTTTGTTGTTAGTTTTAACCGAAATTTCAAGCCTCAGAATGCTTTCCATTTCAATACGATGCCCGTTACGGATAGCGATTATCTACAGATTGCTGCTGACTTGCAGGATTTTATGGATAATAATAAAATCGAGGATTTCCGACATAGAACGAGTGAGCATTATAAGGATATATTGGGACGTATTTCTTCGGAGATTGGTGCTCTAATGAAGCGTCGCTCTGATGTTGATAATGTTATACTGGACATAAACAGGGATTTTGTTGAAAAGAATTTTGCTGGAGTTATAAGGAGTATTGAATTGAGGGCGAATGAGTCATCAGATAAATTAATGCAGTTGCTAATGTCTATTCATGACTACACTGCGGAAAATTTATTCTCAATTGGAGAGTTGAATTTGTTCTCAAACGATAATAGGGATGAAGTCAATTTGAAGGTAGTTGATTACCTAAAAGGACTTTCTCATCAATTGCAAAATGAGCCGAATCGCCAGAAGGTTTCTCTTGGAGATGCTTTCCGCTTGCAGTTTAGAGTCAGGGAGAATGATAATGACACTAATTGGGTTGAGCGCATTAATATAGTTGGCTCTGACGGAACTGATATTCTTGTGAAAGCAATGGTTAACATTATGCTTATCAACGTTTTTAAAAAGAAAGCGGCAAAGAAAAGTGGCGATTTTATTGTTCATTGTATGATGGATGAGATAGGGCGTTTACATCCGAATAATATAAAAGGCATTCTTCAGTTTGCAAATTCAAGAAATATATATCTGATTAATAGTTCGCCAACGTCGTATAATCCATACGATTATAAATACACCTATATGCTAAGTAAAAATGGTGTAAAGACGAGAGTTGAGAAATTGATGAAACGGATTTGAGAATGGAGTTACTATGGTGGCAAGTGCTGTAATAAAATCTCTTTTGTCAGGGGAGATAGTTGCTGGTTCAAGAATAAGTGGCAAGTTGCTTGACGAACTGTTGTCAGAGGGGCTGTTGATTGTTATTGTGCGTGGCTCAAGAAAGTCTTATCGGGCAAGTAATGTAGAGTCGTTGAGGCAGTTTCTGATTGATAAGGATGAACGATATAAGCAACTAGACATGGAGACACCTAATTCTCGGGCTTCGATGGCTGCAGAAACAGGAAATTCAAAATTAATTATGGTTCGTACTTGTCCGGGCTTTCCTGTTAATAGTTATGAACCCATTAACTGTTGGCTTAATGGAATTCCCTTTGTTGTAAATCCGCAGGAAGGCAGTTTCCTTTTTGTTACGGACTGGCATAATTTTAAGATTCCGAAAGATGTGGTTATTATTGGTATAGAGAATATGGAAAATTTTCGGAAGATAAGAAATCAAAGGCAATTCTTTCAAAATTATTTGGAAAAGAGAGGATTGTCCAAGAAAGTGCTTTTTGTCTCCCGTTATCCACAATCAACAGACCTTCGAAATTGGTTGCAAGAAATACCCAATCATTATTACCATTTTGGAGATTTTGATTTAGCTGGAATTAATATTTTTATTTCTGAATTTATGCTGTTTGTAGGCTCTGAACGTTCAACTTTTTTAATACCAGATGATATTTCTTACAGGCTAAGTTTTGGTTCAAGTCAGCGATATGATGAGCAGTATAATCGTTTTAAAAATCTTAAATCAGAGATAGGAGAGCTACAGCAACTAATAGACCTAATTCATAAAGAACGCAAATGTTATGACCAAGAGGGTTATATAGATTAATTTAACATAGATGTGTGCTAATTTTGCACAGTGAATACTATATCTTTGTTTGTGTATGCAAAAACTGCATATCGGATTTCCTATTTATTGAAGGAAGAGGCTTTAAATGGTATAAACTGTTAATTTAAAAAATAATACGTTATGAGCTTTTGGAATTATTTAGGGATGGCCTTTTGGGAAGAATTTTTCTTTAGCAGTAATAAGCGGACATACAAAGAGCCATTAATGCGCAGTTTTGATGATGATCTTGATTCTGATTGTTATGATATTGATTATGGGAGTACAGAAGACCTTAAGCGAAAAGCAAAGCTTGAAGATAAGAGATTTAAACTTTCAGAGCGTATAGAAGAACTGGAGTGGAAACGTGATAATGTATCTCTTTACTCTGAGGTATATGATGACCTCACAGAGAAAATTGATAATCTTGAATATGAGCTTAGAGAAATTGAGAGGGAAATAGAAGAATTAGAAGATAAAATTGACAATTACGATGATTGTTAGTTAAACAAAAGTGGTTGCACAAAATTATACAACCACTTTTATGCATATCTTCTTACTCTTCTGGATAATTTAGGTTCTCTGGTGTTGAAACAGTCAACACTTCTTTCAGATATTTGTCGGCTTCCCAGTTTGCCATTGGTAGGTTATTGTAGAGATAGTTTCCGCAGTCTCTTGCTGTCGCTCCAGGAATTTCACCCCTGAAATCGCGAATGAAAGAGAATGTTTCAATCATAAGTGGTAAAATGTCGCTTGATTTGTAATTGCCTTTTAGTAGGAGGTAATTTCCCGTACAGCAACCCATTGGTCCCCAATAAACCACCTTGTCCTTCCATGTTGGATGATTGCGAAGGAATGTTGCTGCCAAATGCTCGATGGTATGCAGGACAACAGGACTTACTGCCGGTTCTTTGTTTGGTTCCTTCATACGAATATCGAAAGTGGTAATGAAGTCTCCTGATTCTGTTTGGTCGATACGAGAAACGTAGATGCCTCTTTTAAGTACCAAATGGTTAATCTTAAAACTATCAATTTTTTCCATAACTTATAGTTCTTTTAAAAGTTGGGATAGTATATTAAACGTGCATTTTGGAGCGTCTGTCCAGAAATTCTGATATTGTGAGTAGTTATCATCATGTTCTCCCGGAGTGTCGCTGATAATGCGGAATATCAAGACTGGTGTATTCTTGATATGGCAAACTTGTGAGATTGATGCTGATTCCATATCAACGGCGAGAACATCAGGAAAATGACTTTTTATAAAATCAATTTCTTCTACTTTAGAAATGAATTTGTCACCAGAGCAAATCAAACCTATTTTAATATGTTTTAATGCAGGCGTACTTTTAATGAGGTCAATGACTCTCTCAGATGAGTGGTAGTAAAGAGGTAGGCCTTCAACGCAACCGTATTCGTTGCCTGGTCCGCACCAAACGTCGTGATAAGTTATATCTTTTCCAACAACAATATCCATCTGTTTTGCCGCGTTGCCTGCTCCTCCTGCAACTCCAGTATTGATAATTAGGTCTGGCGCGAAATTTTCAATTAGTGTCAGAGTGCCAATGGCAGAGTTCACTTTGCCTATTCCACACTGCATTGCATAAACGTTATGTTGCCCTATGTTTCCGATATGGAAATTAAATCCGTTTAGTTCTTTTTCTGTTTTGTTTTCTATCAAATCGAGCAAAAGATTCAGTTCTTTGCCCATGGCAACGATGATACCTATCTTCATAAAATTATTATTTTCAAAATACGGTGTAAAATTAATGAATATATACTAAATTTGCGAAGTAAAACACGATAAAGATGAAAATTATTATAGAAGATAGGATTAAGGAGGCTTGTCCAGACGTGAGAATCGGTTTAATCAGGGCAAAAGTCGTTAATTCTGAATTTTCGGAAGAACTTAATAAAGAAATTGAATCGCTTTCTGAAAAAATCAAATCCAGTTATGAGTTGCTTTGGATAAATAAGCGACCAGCCATTGCTGCAACACGACAATTATACAAGAAATTAGGCAAAGACCCGAACCGTTACAGAGTATCGAGTGAGGCATTGTGCCGAAGAATCGTAAAGGGAATGGGAATATATCAAATCAACGTTTTGGTTGATTTGATAAACCTTATTTCTATAGGCAGCGGATATGCGATTGGTGCTTTGATGCCGACAAAATCCAAGGTGATTCTGTAACGTTAAGCGTTGGAACTGCTGATGACAAATTCGAAGGAATAGGGCGCGGAATACTTAATGTAGAAGGTTTGCCTTTGTATAGAGATGCTATCGGTGGAATAGGCAGTCCTACAAGTGATGAGGAGCGTACAAAGATTGAACTTAAAACAACGCATTTACAAATGCAGATTAACGCTTTTGATGAAGAAATGCCTTTGGAAGATACTATAGAGTGGAGCGTTAGCCTGTTGAAAAAATATGTTTGTGCTACTGATTTCGAAATAGAGATTTTTTAATTTGTATCATTATGGATATACTAAAAGTTTTAGAAGATAATATTAACGAAAGACATATCGATGCTGCAGTTGAGGCATTGGAAAATAACGAGTTGATTATATATCCTACTGATACTATTTATGCTTTGGGATGCAATGCCCTAAACAATGCTGCCATTAATAAGTTGTGCAAATTGAAAGGTATCAACACCAATAAAACGAATTTATCGATTATTTGTGACAGTATTTCGATGGCGGCGGAATATGCTCATTTTGATAACCGCCAATTTAAAATGCTTAAGGCTAATACGCCAGGACCGTTTACTTTTATTTTTCCGGCATCAGCTACTTTGCCAAAGGCTTTTAAAGGTAGGAAGACAGTCGGAATAAGGATACCAGATAATAAAATTGCCTTAGAATTGGTTCGTAAGTTTGGTGGTCCAATTCTGACAACAACCATCGAATTTGAAGATGAGGATTATGCGATTAATCCGGAACTGATTGCTGAGCGCTACGATGGTGAAGTACAGTGCCTTTTGGATGGCGGTGACGGAGGCTTGATTCCTTCGACAGTTGTTGATTGCTGCAATAAGGAGATTGAAATCATCCGAGAAGGTAAAGGAGAGTTGATTATATAGAATTACATTGCGGTCAGCAAAAACTTTTTGCAACTACATAATTTGAAGGAGTTTCATAATTGAACTGCACCCCAAAAGGTATTAAATTCTTATATATTCTTATGTATGTGCAGTAATTTGCAAAAATAGGATTAACTTTGTATTCTTATATCTTGAATTTTTTAGAAAAAACAGGCAAGTATCTATTAACTTGTCTTTATGAATCTTAGATTCAGTTAAATGAAAAAATAAAGAAAGTAAAGCAATATAATATATGTATCCATTTGTTCATTTACATGTTCACTCGCAATATTCCGTGCTTGACGGTCAAGCGGCTGTAAAAAAGCTGGTTGACAAGGCTATTGGTGACGGTATGAAGGGTATTGCACTCACAGATCACGGTAATATGTTTGGTATAAAGGAGTTTACCGACTATGTGAATAAGAAAAATAAAGATGCTGACAAGGAAATAAAGGCTATCAAAAATAAGATAGACGAACTCAAGTCTGCAGAGAATCCAGATTCTTCGGAGATTGAGAATTTGGTGAAAAGCCTTGAGGAGGCAGAGTCTAAAGTATTTATTCCTATTGTAGGATGTGAAATGTATGTGGCAGAAAAGTCACTAAAGGATCGTGATAACAAAAGGGATACAGGCCGACACCTTGTAGTTCTTGCTAAAAACGAGGTGGGCTATCACAACCTGATCAAATTGGTGTCAAAGGCTTGGACTGACGGGTATTATTATCATCCGAGAACAGACAAGGCAGAACTTGCTGCTCATAAGGAAGGCTTGATTATATGTTCTGCATGTCTTGGTGGAGAGTTGCCCCGCTATATAATGAACGGACAGGTAGAAGAAGCGAAGAAAAGTGCCAAATGGTTTAAGGATACTTTTGGAGAAGACTATTATATTGAATTGCAATTGCACAAACCAACTGTTCCAAATGCAAATAAGGATGTCTATCCTCATCAAGTGGAAGTTAATAAGGCATTAATTCAAATTGCGAGAGAACTTGATATAAAGTTGATATGCACAAATGATGTTCATTTTGTTAATGAAAGCGATGCAGAAGCACACGACCGATTGATATGCATTTCAACCGGAACGTTCGTGGATGATTGTGAGCGTATGCTATATACGAAGCAGGAATGGATGAAGACACAAGCGGAAATGAATGAGGTTTTCGGTGATATTCCTGAAGCCCTTGAAAATACAATGGAAATTGTTAATAAAGTTGAGCGATATTCTATTGAGCATGGGCCAATCTTGCCTAATTTCCCACTGCCAGAAGGCTTTACGGACAATAATGACTATTTGCGCCATCTTGTATATGTAGGTGCTGAAAAGCGTTGGGGAAAGGAGTTGACAGAGGAACAGGTAGAGCGTCTTGACTTTGAGTTGGCGACTATTAAGAATATGGGATTCCCTGGATACTTTCTTATTGTGCAAGACTTTATTAATGCAGCAAGACAGATGGGTGTTTCTGTAGGTCCTGGTCGTGGCTCTGCTGCTGGCTCTGCAGTTGCGTATTGCTTAGGTATTACGCAAATTGACCCAATCCAGTATGATTTGCTTTTTGAGCGTTTCCTTAATCCAGACCGTATTTCTCTTCCTGATATTGATATTGACTTTGATGATGATGGTCGTGCTGTTGTCTTGAGATATGTAACACAAAAGTATGGAGCTGAGAAGGTAGCCCATATTATAACATACGGAACCATGGCTTCGAAGTCGGCAATTAAGGATGTCGCTCGAGTAATGCGCCTGCCTTTGTCGATGAGTGACAAATTGGCTAAGATGGTACCAGACAAAGATATAGAAGTTAATGGTTCAAAATATAAAGTTAATCTTGCTAATTGCTATGAGCATGTCCCGGAGTTGAAAGAGCAAGTTGAGCATGGGGAAGCATTGGTGAGAGAAACTTTAAAATATGCTCAGGCTCTTGAAGGTAATGTGCGAAACACAGGCGTTCATGCTTGCGGAGTTATCATTGGACGTGACGATATTACAGACTGGGTTCCTGTTGCAACAGCCACTGATAAGGATGGGGAGAAGGTGCTTGTTACTCAATATGAAGGCTCTGTTATTGAATCAACAGGTTTGATTAAAATGGACTTCCTTGGACTTAAAACGCTTTCTATTATAATGGAAGCGCTTACAAATATCAAGGAAACGAGGAATATAGACCTGAATATTGACACTATTCCAATTGATGACCCTAAGACATATCAACTATATTGTGAGGGTCGAACAACGGGAACTTTCCAATTTGAATCTCCTGGTATGCAAAAATACCTAAGAGAGTTGAAACCTTCAACTTTCGAGGATCTTATTGCCATGAATGCCTTGTATAGACCAGGACCGATGGAGTATATTCCTCAGTTTATCAAGAGAAAACACGGGGAAGAACCAATTTCATACGATATTCCTATTATGGAAAAATATCTTAAGGATACGTATGGAATTACGGTATATCAAGAGCAAGTCATGCTTCTGTCGCGTTTGCTTGCTGACTTTACGCGTGGTCAGTCTGACGGTTTGCGTAAGGCGATGGGTAAGAAATTAAAGGATAAACTGGCAGAACTTAAACCTTTGTTTATCAATGGTGGCAAGAAGAATGGTTATAATCCAGAAGTACTGGAGAAAATTTGGGCAGACTGGGAGAAATTTGCTTCTTACGCATTTAACAAGAGTCACGCAACATGCTATAGTTGGGTAGCCTTCCAAACAGCATATTTGAAGGCTAATTATCCTGCAGAATATATGGCAGCTGTTCTTAGTCGTAACCTTAATGATATTGCAAAACTCACCAAGTTTATGGATGAGTGTAAGGTTATGAAGATTGACGTTAAGTCTCCTGACGTTAATGAGAGTCGCGCTAAGTTTAGTGTAAATAGTAAAGGGCAGATCCGTTTTGGCCTTGCAGCTATTAAGGGAGTTGGACTGAATGCTGTTCAGGCTATTCTTGATGAGAGAAAAAATAATGGACCATTTAAGTCAGAATATGATTTGGTTGAGAGAATAAATCTTTCTGCCTGCAATAGAAAAGTTATTGAGAGTTTGGCTTTGGCAGGTGCTTTTGATTGCTTTGGAGTAAACCGTGAGGATTATGAAAAGACAGAAGATCAGCCATCATTTGCAGAAGCCCTTGTTAGGTACGGACAGCAGTATCAGAATAATAAAGCAAACGAATCCGCTTCTTTATTTGGTGATTTGGAGGAAATAGAAACCGCTAAACCGGAACCAGAAGGCCGCCATACGTGGTCAGAAATTAAACAGTTGGATAGAGAGCGGGAACTTGTTGGCGTCTATTTGTCTGCTCATCCACTGGATGGCTATTATGCTGAAATAAAATATGGATGTAATATCCAGGCTCAAGATTATGGAACTGAGAGGCAAATTGAAAATTTTGAATACGTTATTGCTGGTTTGGTAGTCGAGTCAAAGGAGTTAGCTTCTCGAACAGGTTCAAAATTCGGGGTTATTAAGTTGGAAGATTTTTCAGGTACTGCCGATTTGCGTTTGTTTGGTAGAAATTATGAGCAATATGGACCCTTATGTCAAGAAGGAACAGCAATAGTAATTAAATATACCTACCAACCTCCTCGTTATCAAAGGAAAGATGCGGAAAATAAAATGTTTATGACAATTCTATCAATTGATAGAATTGATAATGTTAGTGGTAGTATGATAAATAAGATCACTTTAAAAATGAATGAATCAGACATCTGCCGCTCAGAAGTTGTCAGCCTATTGGAAGAATACACAACTGAAAATGATGAAGAAAAATCATTGGCTTTCAGTGTTGAATTAATGAATACTGAACAAAATAGAGTTATAGAATTGCAGTCAGGTGTTAAGTTTAAAGTGAGTAAGGAGGCATTATGCATATTAGATGATTTAGGTATTGATTATTCAATTTCTTCACCAAATCAATCTATTTAGTTTTTGTATCAAAAGAAAATTTCATAACTTTGTAAAAATATTATTAATATATAATTTAGAATAAAAATGGCTAAACAATTAACAGATAATAATTTAGAAGCTGCGTTGCAGTCAGAAGGTCTTGTAGTAATCGATTTCTGGGCAGAGTGGTGTGGTCCATGTAAGAAATTGTCTCCTGTTGTTGATGAGTTGGCAGAGGAAATGGAAGGAGAAGTTGACATTTATAAATGTGATGTTGATGAGAACTCTGAAGTTTGCGACCAATTCGGAATTAGAAATATCCCAACTGTGATTTTTTATAAAGGAGGTAAGGTTGTTGACAAACATGTCGGTACTGCAACAAAAGCACAATTGGCTGAAAAAATTGCAGCAAATAAATAAGAATAAGTATAGATTTAGGGAGTAATAGTGCTTTAGCATTATTACTCCTTTTTAGTATTTAAAATATGGTAATTATTAGTATTCTTGGAGTTGTTGTAGCCATTTTACTGCTTATTTGTTTTTTATTGGAAAAGAAGAGAATGACTGCAAAGGTGGAAGCGGATAAAGCAATTGCACTACTGGATTATGAAAAAAAGAAAAGTGTAGACTTGCTGTCCCGGCTGGAGACTTCAGAAAAAAAAGTTTCTGACTTGCAAAAGGATATATTGCAGATTTCTAAGGATAAATCCTCTTTACGGCAAAAATTGCAGTCAATCGAAGAAGATAGAGTGCGCTTAGAAAAAGAGACGCATGACAGGTTTGCTGTCCTGGCACAAGAAATTTTAGAAAAGAATACTAAATCGTTTAGCCAAAGTAGCGAGAATAGCCTTGGGCAGTTGCTAAAGCCTCTTAAAGAAAATATTGACGCATTCAAAGCATTGATTGTCAATACGTCTGCAAATGATGCAAGACAGCATGGTGAATTGCAGTCAAGTATAAAGCAGTTACTAGAAGCTAATAATTCTATTGGTAAGGAAGCAAAAGAACTGACAAATGCTTTGCGAGGAAACTCTAAAGTTCAAGGTGATTGGGGTGAAATGATTTTGACAACATTGCTACAAAAATCTGGTCTTAAGGAAAATGAGCAATTCTTTGTTCAAGTTGCGAAGAATTCGGACGGCTCTTTAATTAAGACGGATAATGGAAAGAGCCTTAGAGCAGATGTTGTTGTTAAATATCCGGATGAAAAATATGTTGTTATTGATTCAAAGGTGTCGTTAACTGCGTACGTAAACTATATGAATGCTGAGAATGAAGAGGATAGGGCGGTTTTTGGTAAAAAGCATGTTGATTCTGTTCGTGCTCATGTAAAGGAACTGACTGGTAAGAATTATCAAGATTATGTAGGAATTGACCCCTCAGAGAGAATGGATTATCAACTTATGTTTATCCCTAATGAGCATGCCTATTTGGTTGCAATGACGTTAGACAATAAGATTTGGCAAGAAGCATACGACAATAGAATCGTTATAATAAGTCCTGCTCATGTGATGTCAACTTTGCAACTTATTGCACAATTATGGAAACGTGATAATCAGAATAAAAATGCTTTGGCAATAGCAACAGAAAGTGGCAAACTGTATGATAAATTTGTTGGTTTTGTGGAGGATATGAAAAAAGTAGAGAATGCTTTAAATACAGCTCAACGCTCGTTTAATGATGCTTCTAAAAAACTGTCAACAGGAAACGGAAATATAATTACTCGACTTAATAAGATAAAGACTCTTGGAGCAAATGCTACAAAACTTATTCCTAATGAAACAGACGATTAGGAATACTTCGCAAAAATTCGCATTTGACTTATAAATCGATTTTTTTTGGTTAAATAGATGTTATTTCAATTTTAATCATTAATTTTATAGCAAATTTGATTCACTGAAAATATTAACCTAAAAATACAATAAATGAAGATAACTTTTCATATCGATTATGGCACCAATTGGGGAGAGTCGATATATTTGACTGGCGACATCGAAGAGTTGGGAAAATGGCAAGAAGAATTATCAGTACCTATGAGTTACGATAATGGGACTTGGACAGCAACAATCGAGGTTGATTCTTCTAAAAAAGAATTCAAATATTCATTCTTGGTAAAATGTGATAATGTTGTTTCGAGAAAGGAATGGGGTTCTGCTCATACGTTCAAATCAGGGAAACGCATTCGCTCTTATGAAATATTTGATAAATGGAGAGACCAGCCTTCCGACAAGTCTTTCTATTCTTCTATGTTTACGGAAGCCGTTTTTAGAAGAAACAAGAAAGAGTATGAACCCGTTGAAGTTGGTGGCATTCAAATCCGAGCATTTGCACCGACAGTAAAACCTGAAGAAGATCTTGCTATTGTCGGAGAATCTCAATTCTTAGGAGGATGGAATACTGATAAAGCATTGGTCATGAATGATGCTGATTATCCTGAATGGTCTGCAAATATTCCTTCCCAAATGATGATTCTGATTTGGTGTTTAAGTTTGTTAAGATAAATAGAAATACGGGTCTTGTAACTTGGGAATCTATTAACAATCGTGTTGTAAGTTTGTCGTTTACTAAAAACAAGACAACTGCAGCAATATATTCAGGATTCCATTTTGAAGACACATCAGCAGCATGGAAAGGTGCTGGTACTGCAATTCCTGTCTTTTCTATCAGAACGAATGAAGACTTTGGAGTAGGAGATTTCGTCAGTTTAAGAAAAATGGTTGACTGGTTGGCTTTAACAGGGCAAAAGGTTCTTCAAATCCTGCCAATCAATGATACGACCATGACAGAAACTTGGCAAGATTCTTACCCGTATAATGCAAATTCAACATTTGCTTTGCATCCAATGTATTTGCGCGTTGAATGCTTAGGCGAGTTAAGCGATGCTTCTAAAGCGGAACATTTTAATAACCTTAGAAATGAATTAAATAGTTTGCCTCAAGTTGATTACGAAAGAGTTAATCAGGCAAAAACTGAATATTCAAAGTTGATTTTGCTGAAAAGGGACAAGAAGTTCTTTCAAGCGAAGATTTCAAGTCTTTCCTTGACAATAATTTCTATTGGCTTAAATCGTATGCTGCATTTTGCGTGTTGAGAGATAAATTTGGTACAGCAGATTTCTCAAAATGGTGTGATTATGCTGTTTATGATCAGAAAAAGGTTGATGCAATGATTAATAGTAATCAAGATGAAATCAACTATATCTATTATATTCAGTACAATCTTGACAAGCAACTCCGCGAAACTCGCGATTATGCTCATTCTCGTAATGTTGTTTTAAAAGGAGATATTCCAATTGGCATTAGTCGCACAAGCGTTGATGCATGGGTTAATCCGGATTTGTTTAATATGGATTGTCAGGCTGGAGCGCCACCTGATGATTTTTCTGTCCTCGGACAAAACTGGGGATTCCCTACTTATAACTGGGATAAAATGGCAGAGGACGGTTTCCAATGGTGGAAAAACAGAATGGTTAAGATGTCGGAATATTTTGATTTGTACCGTATAGACCACATTCTTGGTTTCTTTAGAATTTGGCAGATTCCAATGACTGCTGTTCATGGCTTGCTTGGAACATTTAATCCCGCAATGCCATATTCTGCTGATGAGTTGAGAAATAATTTTGACTTCTGGTTAAACATTGAAACTCAAACAAAGCCATATATTCGTGATTATTTCTTGAATGACTTCTTTGGCGAATACACTGAAGAAGTAAAGCACACATTCCTAAATAAGAGCGGTGACGCATATTCATTTAAGGAGTTCGTTGACAACCAGAGTAAAGTTGTTGAATATTTTGCAGATAAGGAGCAAAACGATAAAAACATCCGCATTAAGGACGCTTTGTTAGGATTACATGATGAAGTCCTCTTTATTGAAGACGCAAACGAAAAAGGCAAATATCATCCAAGAATTTCTGCTCACTTCACTTACACATATCGAGCATTGACCGACTATGAAAAGTGGTGTTTCAACAGATTGTATAATGATTTTTTCTATCACAGACACAATGATTTCTGGTATGGTAAGGCTATGATGAAATTGCCGGCATTGGTTAATTCTACAGATATGCTTGTTTGTGGAGAAGATTTGGGTATGATTCCGGATTGCGTTCCTGCAGTTATGCAAGAACTTCAAATATTGTCTTTGGAAATCCAAAGAATGCCGAAAGACCCGAAGGTTGAATTTGGTAATCCATATCATTATCCTTATTTGTCAGTATGCACAACTTCTACCCATGATATGGGAGGAATCCGACAATGGTGGGAAGAATGTGGTGACAAACGTCAAAGTTTCTTTAACCACATGCTTGGACAGTCAGGAGAAGCACCATTCTTTGCAGAGCCATGGATTTGTGATATAATTCTTAGCCAACACATGGAATCACCGGCAATGCTAAGCGTTATACCTTGGCAGGATTGGATGTCTATTGATGGAAATCTTAGGAGAAGCAATCCTAAAGATGAACAAATTAATGTTCCTGCTATTTCTCGCCACTATTGGAGATATAGAATGCATATTGCAGTGGAAGAATTACTTGAAAAGGACGAGTTGAACCGCATTATTAAAAGTAAAATTACAAGAAGCGGTAGATAAAGTTGTATAGTTGTATTATTTAAGAAGATGGTGTGTCTGTAATATTCAGGGGCACCATCTTTTTTCGCATAACTATTTTGGCTTATTTTGGTTGGTATATTTATTTTTAGATAATTTTTACCTTAAAAGAATGGAATTTTAGTCCATTTTAGTCCTTTTGGCTTTCCAACTGATTTATTTTTAAATATTTATTGGTGAATAAGTAGTCGTCTCTTAAGAATGTTATTATTTACTGATATTCAATAATTTAATCTATAAAATTCTTTGATAAACTAAATTAATGAATATAAACAGATATAGATATTTTTAAGGGACGACTAAATAAGATGAAAAGCAAAATTAAAAAAGTCTATCTATTTTAGTTGGATTATTTGCTTGTTTAGATGCTTCAGCATACGATTATATCGTAGATGGCATAGCGTATAATGAAAACAAAGATGAAAAAGGAAATGTTATTTCCGTTATTGTAACATGTAGTAGTTCTAAGTATTCAGGAAATATAGTTATTCCTGAAAAAATTACTCGTAAAGAAAACACCTATACTGTTGATTCGATTGGAGATAGGGCTTTTTTCGAATGCACAGGTTTAACGAGTGTAACTATTCCTAATTCTGTAACAGAAATCTGTGAAGATGCTTTTGAAAATTGCTATGCTTTGGTCAATGTTGAAATTCCCAATTCAGTCACAACCGTTGGCTGTTATGCATTTGCTGATTGCAGAAGTATGTATTTAAAATCGTTGACACCTCCTGTCGCAGACATTTGCTCATTTGCGGATGCAACATATAAAGGAATATTATATGTTCCTAATGGCAGTTTGAAAGTCTATAAGGAAACTTATCCTTGGAATACTTTTTCAAATATAGTAGAATTTGATTTTTCTAAAGAAGGCAAAGTTGAAGAATTATCAACATCGGTAATAAAAGTTACAGGCCAAGGCGGTGCTATTGAGGTCAGCGGAGCCGAGGGCGAACGCGTAGAGGTTAATAGCCTCAGCGGTTAGTGCGTTTACAGCGGAATGGAAACAAGCATTCCAGTGGAGAAAGGCATTTACATTGTCCGCATCGCAGGCACAGTGCGTAAAGTGATTTTGTAATACTGCAAATTGATTGATTAAGGTTCGGCACTTTGGGTTTCCCCAGAGTGCCGTTTTTTTGATAGGGGGATTTTATAGTAGATAGTACTGATAGTAATTATAGGAAGAATAGGAAATGGATGACAATGATTGAATCTAAAATTATTTCGGAAAATATTATCATTGGATAAGATAGGCATCGGTTCGGCATAAAAAATCCAAAAACTTTCGTTTTTGTTTTTTTCTACGCTCACCTTGCATTATCTTTGTAAAAGATAGGATACTGTGCGGTTTTGTTCAGTATTAGGTAAAAGATTTAATTGCTATACTATGAATATAAATCAAATCAACAAGGCGGCTGATAATCTAAGGATATTGGAGGCTGCGATGGTCGAAAAGGCAAAGTCAGGTCACCCAGGTGGTGCAATGGGTGGTGCAGATTTCACAAATCTGCTCTATGCCAAGTATCTTGTATATGATCCGGAAAATCCGCATTGGTTTATGCGAGACCGCTTCTTCTTGGATCCTGGCCACATGTCAACTATGCTATATGGTGCATTGTATTTTTGTGGTAAATATACAATTGAAGATTTGCAGGCATTTCGTCAGTGGGGTTCGGTAACTCCAGGTCACCCAGAGGTGGATATTGAAAGAGGAATTGAGAATGCTTCAGGTCCGTTGGGTCAAGGTCATGTTATGGCCGTTGGAGCAGCAATTGCTGAAAGATTTTTTGTGGCCCGTTTTGGAGAAGTCGTTTCTCACAAGACTTTTGCATTTATCTCAGATGGTGGTATTCAAGAGGAGATTTCACAAGGAGCAGGTCGCTTGGCCGGTTATCTTGGCTTGAATAATTTGATTATGTTCTATGATAGTAATAAGGTGCAGTTGGCTTCTATGGTTGATGCAACATCAACAGAAGATACTGCGGCTAAATATAAAGCTTGGAACTGGAATGTTATAGAAATTGACGGATGCAATCCTGTGGAAATAGCAGATGCACTTGAAAACGCTCTTGCGGAAGAAAAACGTCCTACAATAATTATAGGTGATACCGTAATGGGTAAAGGTTGCGTTACGGAGAATGGAGAAAACTTTGAGTTCAAGTGTAGCACGCATGGCAATCCTTTGAGCAAGTCAGGAGCAAGTTATGAAAAGACAATTTCAAACTTGGGTGGTGATCCTGAAAATCCATGGGTACTTTTCCCTGAAACAAAGGAATTGTATGAAGCTCGAAAGGATGAATTAAAGGCTATCGTTGCAGAAAGAAAAGCAAAGTTTGAACAATGGGCATCTGAAAATCCAGAAAAAGCACAAGAATTGCAGAATTATATTGACGGCAAGATGCCCGAAATTGATTACAAGGCTATTGCACATAAACCGAATATTGCAACACGAACTGCGTCGGCAGATGTGTTGGCTGAACTTGGCGATAAACTTGGCAATATGATTGTTTCTTCAGCAGACTTGGCTAACAGTGATAAGACAGAGGGATTTATAAAAAAGAAAGGTCATTTGTTTGGGCCCCGTGATTTTTCAGGAACATTCCTACAAGCAGGTGTTGCAGAATTGACAATGGCTTCTATTATGAATGGTATAGCCTTGCATGGTGGCCTTCAATGTGCATGTGGAACGTTCTTCGTATTTTCAGATTATATGAAACCTGCCTTTAGAATGGCTGCTTTAATGGAGTTGCCTGTGAAATACGTTTGGTCTCATGACTCATTCCGTGTTGGAGAAGACGGTCCGACTCACGAACCTGTTGAGCAGGAAGCACAGTTACGCTTGATGGAAGAGTTGAAAAATCATTCAGGAAAAAATAGTATTCTTGTATTGCGACCTGCTGATAGTGCAGAAACAACTATCGCTTGGAAAATGGCAATGGAAAACAAGGATACGCCAACTGCTTTGATTTTGACACGGCAAAATATTAACGACATAGCCCCAAAAGGAACAGACCGATATGAGGAAGCAAAAGAGATGGAAAAGGGAGGCTATATTGTTATGGAGTGCGATGCGCCAGATGTTGTGTTGGTAGGAAACGGTTCCGATGTTTCTTTGCTTATAGGTGCTTTGCAAAAAGAACTTGAAGGCAAAGGAGTTAAGTCTCGAGTGGTTTCTATGCCATCAATCGGACTTTGGAGAAATCAATCAGCTGAATATAAGGAAAGTGTTATACCTTCAGGTGTTCCTGTATTTGGAAAAACATCCGGACTTCCATCAACATTCGCTACTGTAGTGGGTGCAAACGGAATGGTTTCGGGATTGGATCATTTCGGTGAATCAGCTCCAGCAGGAGTACTCGAGGAGAAATTTGGGTTTACTGTAGAGCATACAGTTTCAGAGATTTTGAATTTTTTTGGGCAAATAATAATTTTTAAAAATAATCAGAGGATGCATGCATAATTTTTAAACAATTTATGCTGCATCCTTGTTGTTTATATAGCAAGTTACTATTTCCGTTGGAGGCTATTAAAAATGCATAAAAACGGAATTTGTTCTTTGCGGATTCTTGAAAATGTATTATCTTTGCATCTTGAATGCAAAAATACTATCTATAGTATGAGACAATTAAAGATTACAAAATCAATTACCAATCGTGAGAGTGCGTCACTTGACAAGTATTTACAAGAAATTGGCCGTGAGGAGTTAATTACGGTTGATGAAGAAGTTGAACTTGCTCAACGAATTAGAAACGGTGATCGTGCTGCATTGGATAAATTGACCCGTGCAAATCTTCGATTTGTTGTTTCTGTGGCAAACAGTATCAAAACCAGGGTTTAAGTCTTCCAGACTTGATTAATGAAGGTAATTTAGGCTTGATTAAAGCAGCCACAGAAATTCGATGAGACACGCGGTTTTAAGTTTATTTCATACGCGGTTTGGTGGATTCGACAATCTATCCTTCAAGCCTTGGCAGAGCAATCAAGAATTGTAAGATTGCCTCTTAACCAAGTCGGTTCGCTCAACAAGATTAGTAAAGCCTTGTCTAAGTTTGAGCAAGAAAATGAAAGACGCCCGTCTCCAGAGGAATTGGCAAAAGAATTGGATTTGCCAGTTGATAAGATTTCGGATACGTTAAAGGTTTCAGGACGTCACATTTCTGTTGATGCACCGTTTGTAGAGGGTGAGGATAATAGTTTGCTTGATGTGTTGACGAACGATGATTCTCCAGCAGCGGATTCTTCGCTAACAAAAGAGTCATTGTCGAAAGAAGTTGACCGAGCACTGAACCAGTTGCATGACAGAGAGCGTGAGATTCTGAAAATGTTCTTTGGTATAGGTTGTCAGGAAATGACACTTGAAGAGATTGGTGCAAAATTTGATTTGACTCGTGAACGTGTTCGTCAGATTAAAGAAAAGGCGATTAGAAAGTTAAAAGGTCAAAAAAGTAGATTATTAAAATCGTATCTCGGAGATTAGTTCCGCAGAAGAAAAGGTAAAAGAAAAGAAGGGGTGAGTGATGACTTGCCCCTTTCTATTTGTCATAAGTAAGAGTTTGAACTTTGCTAAGTGGCAGTTTTTTCGTACCTTTGCAAAGAATATTATTAAGGTAAAAATGATAGCAGTAACAAATTTGGCAATGCAGTTTGGAAAGCGTGTGCTTTTTCAAGATGTTAATCTAAAATTCACGCAAGGAAACTGTTATGGAATTATCGGTGCTAATGGAGCCGGAAAGAGTACATTGATGAGAATTTTGTCAGGAGAATTGTCTCCGACAAAAGGAACTATACAGCAGGGTGCAGGAGAGAGAATGTCTGTCCTTAGTCAGGACCACTTCGCATTTGATGAGTTTACAGTAATGGATACCGTTCTCCAGGGACACACAGTCCTTTGGGATATAATGAAGGAAAAAGATGCCCTCTATGCTAAAGAGGATTTCTCAGATGCAGATGGCATTAGAGCATCAGAATTAGAGGAAAAGTTTGCAGAATTGAACGGTTGGAATGCAGAAAGCGACGCTGCTGCATTGCTTTCAGGCCTTGGCATTAAAGAGGACAAGCACTACACTCTAATGAAAGACATGAGTGGTAAGGAAAAAGTCCGCGTATTGCTGGCGAAGGCTCTTTTTGGTAATCCAGACAACTTGCTTCTTGATGAGCCAACCAATGACCTTGATCTTGAAACCGTTGCGTGGTTGGAGAACTATTTGTCAAATTGTGAAAATACAGTGTTGGTAGTTTCTCACGACCGTCACTTCCTTGATGCCGTTTCAACGCACACTTTGGATATTGACTATAATAAGATTTCTCTCTTCGCTGGTAACTATAGTTTCTGGTATCAGTCTTCACAATTGGCTTTGCGTCAGCAACAACAGCAAAACAAGAAAGCCGAGGAAAAACGTAAGGAGTTGTTAGAATTTATTCAACGATTCAGTGCCAACGTTGCTAAGTCAAAGCAGACAACAAGCCGCAAGAAGATGCTTGAGAAACTTAATGTTGAGGAAATTCAGCCATCATCACGCCGATATCCGGGCATTATCTTTACACCAAACCGTGAGCCAGGAAATAAGATTCTTGAGGTGCATGGTTTGACAGCATCTGTTGATGGCGATTTGCTTTTCAAAGATGTCAACTTGACCATTGAAAGAAATGATAAGGTGGTATTCTTAAGCCATGACCCTAGAGCCATGACTGCCTTCTTTGAAATTATTTCTGGCAATAGAAAGGCTGATGAAGGTTCCTACGAGTGGGGGCAAACAATTACAACAGCATATTTGCCACTTGACAATACAGAGTTCTTTAATACAGATATGAACCTTGTTGATTGGTTATGCCAGTTTAGTGATGATTCGAGCGAAATATATTTGAAAGGTTTCTTGGGTAAGATGCTTTTCTCTGGTGAGGAAGTTTTGAAAAAGGCTTCTGTTTTGTCTGGAGGTGAGAAAATGAGATGTATGATTGCAAAGATGATGATGACAGATGCTAATACTCTTATTCTTGATTCCCCAACCAACCACCTTGACCTCGAGTCTATTCAGGCATTTAATAATACTTTGCAAGCGTTTAAGGGTAATATCTTGATGTCATCACATGACCACGAATTTATCCAAACAGTTTGTAATAGGGTTATTGAATTGACTCCAAATGGTATTATCGATAAGATTATGGATTTCGATGATTACTTGACAGATGAGAGAGTTTTGGCATTGAGAGAAAAACTATATAATAACAATTAAGAAGATGGTAAAGCATATTGTATCATTTAAGTTGAAAGGCTCAGCAGAGGAGCGTCTTGAAGTTGCAAAGAAATTCAAACAGGCACTTGAGGCTCTTCCGGAGCAGATAGAAGTACTTAAAAGTATTGAGGTCGGTTTGAATGAGAATCCGGCAGAGACTTGGGATCTTGTATTGGTTGCAATAGTAGAAAAGATGGAGGATGTAGAGGTTTATGCTAAACATCCGGCACATGTTGCTGCTGCTTCAATTATTGCAAACAATAAAGAAAGCAGGGCTTGTGTGGATTTTAATTGCTAAAATAAATAATTGCCGTTAGTTGCTATAGACTACATATATATTTATCATATTCAATGGATTAAAGTCTCCTTTCAAGATTCTTACGAAAATTGAAAAAGATGATTTTAAAACTAAATCAAAAGAAAATTCGAAAATAATCGAAAATATTTTCGTTAAAACCTTGTATATAGGAATAATTTATATAAATTTGCATCACAATAATAAACGGAATGAACAAGAACTTGTTTGCATATTATTTCTTTTTTTACTTTTATTTTGAAAAAAATAAGAGCGGGATGATATGTGAATAGTCGAGAAGTACAGTATAGCAATTAATCATATAAAGTCCCGCATATATATGCGGGACTTTTTTTATTGAAACAAGATGGTGAAAAGAGTAACAATTCAAGGAGTGGAAGGCTGTTTCCATGATGCGGCGGCAAGACGCTATTTTAAAGGAGAAGATATTGAAGTAGTTTCTTGTGAAACATTTCATAGCATGTTTGATACTTTAAATTCCGATGCGTCGCTTATTGGCATTATGGCAATTGAAAATACAATTGCAGGAAGCCTTTTGCAGAACCATGAACTTGTGAGACTAAACAATCTGAAAGTTGTTGGAGAGTATAAGATGCGTATTTCTCACGTATTGGCTGCTTTGCCTGGACAGTCAATAGCCGATTTGTGCGAAGTTAACTCCCATCCAATGGCATTGATGCAGTGCGAACAGTATCTTTTAGGACATAAAAATCTCAAGATGGTAGAGAAGAATGATACAGCAGGCAGTGCAAAAGAAATATCAGAAAGCAGACTTATGGGTCATGGCGCAGTATGTGGTAGATATGCTGCAGATTTATATGGATTGAATATTTTAGAAGAAGGCATTGAAACAAATAAGCGTAATTTTACTCGCTTTCTTATATTGGCTGATCCAGTTATGGAGAGAGAACTTAAAATAGGAAAAGTGATAGATAAGGCTTCTTTAGTTTTTACATTGCCTCATACTCAAGGCAGTTTGGCTAAGATTCTCACCATTCTTTCGTTTTATGATATAAATTTATCGAAAATCCAGTCAATTCCGATTATAGGGAGGGAATGGGAGTACAGATTCTTTATAAATGTTACGTTTGATGACTATACTCGTTACCGTCAGTCAATAGAGGCCGTTCGTCCGTTAATTAGTGATTTTAAGATTTTAGGTGAATATTCATCATTTAATGAAAATGAAGAAAATGAATAGCGTAGAGCCGTCAAGAAGAGTGATGCAAATTAAGGAGTATTACTTTTCAAAAAAATTGAGAGAGGTAGCTATGCTTAATAAGCAAGGCTTAGACATAATCTCTCTTGGTATAGGAGGTCCAGATCTTCCTCCCCATAAGAAAGTTATAGACACTTTATGTGCAGTTGCAAAAAAAAATGATACTCATGGCTACCAGCCTTATGTTGGCTTGCCGGAGTTGAGAAAAGCGTATTCAGACTGGTATTATAGGTGGTATGGTGTTCAATTAGATTCAGAGTATGAGATACAGCCGCTTATAGGTTCAAAAGAGGGAATCTTGCATACTACTCTTGCGTTTGTCAATCCTGGAGATGGAGTACTCGTGCCTAATCCAGGTTATCCAACCTATACATCAGTAAGCAAACTTGCAGAAGCAAAAATTTACACTTATAATCTTACAGAGGAAAATGGTTGGTATCCAAATTTCGATGAGTTGGAGAATTTGCCTTTGGATGAAATAAAATTGATGTGGGTAAATTATCCAAATATGCCAACAGGAACGCCTGCAACGATAGAGCTTTTTGAGCAACTTGTTGCCTTTGGTAAAAAACATAATATAGTTATTGTCAATGATAATCCATATAGTTTTATTTTAAATGATAAACCTATAAGTATTTTGTCTGTAGAAGGGGCTAAAAACATTGCTATTGAAATGAATTCTTTAAGCAAATCCCACAATATGGCAGGATGGCGTATGGGGATGTTGGCATCTAATCGTCAATTTATTGAGTGGATACTTAAAGTAAAGTCGAATATTGATTCTGGTCAGTTTAAACCATCAATGGAAGCGGCAGTAGAGGCTCTCGGTTGTGATAAAGAATGGTATGAAATACTCAACAAGGTATATGCCGAGCGCCGAAAGATTGCAGAACGTATTATGGAGGCTTTGGGATGTGAGTTTGATACCAGTCAAAAAGGGCTTTTCCTTTGGGGGAAAATACCACAAACGGCAGAATCTTCTGAGAAGTTCGCTGACAAAATTCTCTATGAAGCAAGGGTTTTCCTAACGCCTGGTTTTATATTCGGGTCAAATGGAGAAAGATATATAAGAATTTCACTTTGTGCAAAAGAAGACAAAATGGAAGAAGCGTTAAGTCGAATAATAAAAATAAGATAAATATGGAAAATATAAAACAAATAATATTTGATGGGATAGATTGTAAACGACCAATAGTGATTGCTGGTCCTTGTAGTGCCGAAACAGAAGAACAGGTTATTACAACAGCAAAAGATTTGGCAAAATCAGGGATACAGATATTTCGTGCCGGTATATGGAAACCAAGGACAAAGCCTGGTGGCTTTGAAGGTGTTGGCAAGGATGGACTTCCATGGCTTCAGCGTGTAAAAAAAGAAACAGGAATGTTGATTGCAATAGAGGTTGCAACTCGTGTTCACGTTGAAGAGGCTTTAAAAGCAGGAATAGATATTTTATGGATTGGAGCGAGAACATCAGCAAATCCATTTGCTATGCAGGAGATTGCAGATACCTTGGCAGAGGCTGGGGCAGATGTTCCGGTGCTTGTAAAAAATCCGGTAAATCCAGATCTGGAACTGTGGATTGGAGCTATGGAAAGGTTGTATAATGCTGGAGTTAAACGAATTGGAGCCATTCACCGAGGGTTTAGTGTTTATGGAAAGCATATATACAGAAATTTGCCGCAGTGGCATATTCCAATTGAATTGCGTCGCAGGTATCCTAATATGACCATATTCTGTGACCCGTCTCATATAGGAGGGAAGAGAGAACTTGTTGCTCCATTATCACAACAGGCTATGGATTTGGGGTTTGATGGTCTCATTGTTGAATCGCATTGTGATCCTGATTGTGCATGGAGTGATAAAAGTCAGCAAGTAACGCCTGAAGTGTTAAACTTTATTCTTAATACGCTTGTGGTTAGAGATACGACTCAAACAACAGAAAGCCTGACACTATTGCGTCAGCAAATAGACCAGATAGACAACGAACTAATCGAGTCACTTGCCAAGAGAATGAGGGTTAGTCGCGAGATTGGTCAATATAAAAAGGAGCATAGCATGCCTGTTTTGCAAACTGGCAGATATGATGATATTCTGAACTCTCGAGCAAAGAGTGCCGAGGAAATGGGTATGAGTGGAGATTTTATGAAGGCTGTTTATCAGGCTATCCACGAAGAGTCAGTTAGACAGCAGATTGAGGTCTTAAATAATCGTTTGAAATAATCGTTTATAAGATGAGAATATTGATTGTTGGAGCAGGTAAAATGGGAACTTTTTTCTCAGATTTGCTATGCTTTAAGCATACAGTTGGTATCTTTGATACAGATCCAATGCGTTTGCGTTTTGCATTTAATGTGCAGCGGATGACGCAATTAGAGGAAATTAGAGATTTTAGTCCAGAATTGGTTATCAATGCTGCAACGGTAAAATATACAATTGAGGCATTTGAAATGATAATGCCATACTTGCCTAAAGATTGTATTTTGGCAGATATTGCATCCGTAAAGACAGGTTTGCCAGAGTTTTATGCAGGTTGCAACCATCCTTATGTTAGCACGCACCCAATGTTTGGACCAACTTTTGCCTCGTTAAGCAATTTGTCAGATGAAAATGCCATTATAATTTCTGAAGGAGACCATCTCGGCAAGATATTCTTTAAGGATTTATATACTGAGTTGCATTTGAATATTCGGGAATATACATTTCTTGAGCATGATGAGGTGATTGCTTATTCATTGTCAGTTCCATTTACGTCAACTCTTGTTTTTGGAAGCGTTATGAAGCATCAAGATGCTCCAGGTACAACATATAAGCGACACATGACAATTGCGAGGGGTTTAATGTCGGAAGATGATTTCTTGTTAACGGAGATATTATTTAACCCGTTTACAGTTGATAAGATTGATGAAATTCAAGAGAAGTTGGAGGCTCTAAAGAAAATTATTACAGAGAAAGATTCTGAAAGCATGGTAGAATATCTTGAAGATGTTCGTAAAAATTTAAAATAAAAGGTAAAATAACTTTAGATAAAAGTGGTTCAACCTTTGATAGAATGAATCTCTCATTATGACTGGTTCGGAAATCCTTTAATTTTAAACGTTTAATAATTGAAAATAGAAACTGCAAGTTAAAAAATTTGTGGTATATTCTGGAAATAAGTAACTTTGTGTGTAAAATAATTAATAAACAAATACAACATTGGCACGAAAAAGAAAAGAGTTGCCTTTTTATGAAGGCGTAGAGATAGAGGCTGTTGCAGCCGAGGGTAAGAGTTTGACAAGAATAGGGGATATGGTTGTCTTTATTCCTTATGGTGCTCCTGGTGACGTTGTTGATATTAAGTTGGATAAGAAAAAACGCAATTATGCCGAGGCTCATATAGTTAATATGGTTAAGCCTTCGGAGATAAGGACAGTGCCAAAGTGCGAGCATTTTGGGGTTTGTGGCGGTTGCAAGTGGCAACATCTCCCTTATTCGGAGCAACTGAAATTTAAGCAAACTCAGGTTTCAGATGCTTTGACAAGAATAGCAAAGGTGGAATTCCCTGAAATTAATCCTATTTTAGGTTCTAATGAAATATGGGAATATAGAAATAAGTTGGAATATACTTTCTCAAACAAATCCTGGATTTCTTTTGAAGATTTGCGTAGCGGCAAGGAAATTGCAGATAGAGATGCTTTGGGATTCCACATTCCTGGATGTTTTGATAAGGTCCTTGATATTAATAAATGCTGGTTGCAGGATAATATCAGCAATGAGTTGAGATTGTTTATAAAGCAGTATGTCAAGGAAAAAGGTTATACATTTTACGATCTCAAGGCGCAGACTGGTTTGATGCGTACTTTAATGGTTCGTGTTGTTACTACTGGTGAGATAATGCTTGTTGTTTCATTTGGAGAGGATAATCCAGAAAAGATAGAGGATGTTATGACTGCAATTGCAGAAAGGTTCCCGATGATAACATCTTTGTTATATTTGGTTAATCTAAAGGCAAATGATACTATAGGCGATCAAGAAATCATAACCTTTAAAGGGCGTGATTATATAGAGGAGAGAATGGAAGATTTTGTATTTAGAATAGGTCCGAAATCTTTCTATCAAACGAATTCAAAGCAGGCATACGAATTATATAAGGTTGTTCGCAGAATGGCTGGTCTAACTGGCTCTGAGTTAGTGTATGACCTATATACAGGTACTGGAACGATTGCAAACTTTGTTTCAAGAAAAGCAAGGCAAGTTATTGGAATTGAGTATGTTCCAGAAGCTATAGAAGATGCAAAGTTAAATTCAAAGGTTAATGGAATTTATAATACTCTTTTCTATGCTGGTGATATGAAGGACGTTTTGACAAATGAGTTTGTTGAGAAGCACGGTCGCCCGGAAGTGATGATTATCGACCCTCCAAGAGCGGGTATGCATAATGATGTTATTGATGTTATCCTCAATACAAAACCGCAACGACTTGTTTATGTTAGTTGCAATCCGGCAACGCAGGCGAGAGACCTTTCTTTGCTTGATACCTTGTATAAGGTTACAGAAGTCCAACCAGTGGATATGTTCCCTCATACGCACCACGTGGAAAACGTTGTTTCAATGGAACTGCGCTAAAAAATTATTTGTTGAGTTTATTGGTGAGCGTGTGGATGTTTGAATTATAGTAATTCGGATTATTTGTAACGTTTTTGCCAATAAAGTCAGGAATAACATACTTTGTATTGCTGTCAGGCAATTCAATTTCCGCAAGGGTTATACCTTTTAAATCATCTAAAAATTCGTCAACTTCCCAGATGAAACCTTCAAATGGGACAATGTGGCGAATTTTTTTTATAACAGGAGGCTCGCAAATATTTAATAATTCAGCAGCATCAGAAAAGGGAATTTCATATTCAAATTCTTTTCTGCTGTCAAGAATGGTTTTGGTTTTTATAGTTATGAACCCTTTGTTATCTAAAGTTCTTATCCGTATGGTTTTGTTTTTTTCTCGAGAAAGGTAGCCTTGCGAAATTGTGTGGCTTTCTGTTGCCATGCTTTTAAAAGAGCTGTCTTTAACAAGGTATTTGTGTTCTATTTCGATATTCATAATTTATAGACAAAATAAAAGGTGTGTCAGGGTCTGTCCAACACACCTTTGTTGCTGTATTTATTTGAGTTTTTCGATAACCATTTCTATTGGGACTTGTTCTTGCGTACCATTAACCATGTCTTTCAGCATGATTGTGTTGTTTTGCATTTCTGTTTCGCCGATTATAGCAACGAAAGGAATTCCACTATCGTTGGCATATCCCATTTGTTTCTTCATCTTTGCGTTTTCAGGATAAAGTTCGCAAGAAATACCGTGCTTCCTGAGTTCCTTGATATGCTTTAAAGAAGTTTTAGCTTCGTTTTCTCCAAAATTGACAAAGAGCAGTTTCGTTGCAGCAGTAGTTTCTTTCGGATATAAATCAAGTTGGTTAAGAACATCAAATACGGTCTGCTCCAAAAGAAATACCAACACCTGATACATTTTCTAAGCCAAATACGCCAGTTAGATTGTCGTAGCGGCCACCACCTGTGATACTTCCGATTTGAACGTCGTTAGCCTTTACTTCAAGGATGGAACCAGTGTAATAGTTCAATCCGCGGGCAAGAGAAACATCAAGTTCAAGAATAGAGTTGATTCCAAGTTCGTTAGTATTGTTGATAACGTAAGTCAACTCTTCGATACCCTTCATGCCTATTTCTGAGCCAGCAAGCATATCTGCAAGTTTGTTCAACTTTTCAGAGTTTGTCCCTGCAAGTGTCAAGAGTGGTTGAAGTTTTTCAACGGCTTCATCGCTGATGCCTTTTTCTTTAAGTTCAAGATTAACATTGTCAAGTCCGATTTTGTCAATTTTGTCAATAGCAACTGTTATATCTATAATCTTATCAGGTTCGCCGATAATCTCTGCAATGCCGCTAAGAACCTTTCGGTTGTTAAGTTTTATGGTGATGTTAATTCCGAATTTTTCGAAAACTTCATCAATGATTTGAATGAGATCGATTTCATTGAAAAGAGAATTCGTTCCGATTATGTCAGCATCGCATTGGTAAAATTCTCTATACCGTCCCTTTTGTGGCCTGTCGGCTCTCCAAACCGGCTGTATTTGAAAGCGTTTAAAAGGAAACTGTATTTCGTTTCTGTGTTGAACGACAAAGCGCGCGAAAGGAACAGTAAGGTCATATCTTAAGCCTTTTTCTGATAGGGCAGAGGTCAACTTTGGGCAATTTCTTTCCAAGAGCTGCTCGTCTGATGCTTTCTTTAAGAAGTCGCCAGAATTAAGTATCTTAAACAGAAGTTTGTCACCTTCTTCACCGTATTTTCCCATCAAAGTAGAAAGGTTTTCCATTGCAGGAGTTTCAATCTGATGGAATCCGTGAAGGGTAAAAACGCTTTTTATAGTGTCGAATATATAGTTTCTTTTTGACATTTCTTCGGGAGAAAAATCTCTCGTTCCTTTAGGAATAGACGGTTTTTGTGCCATTTCGTATATTTTTATATTTACTGCAAAAATAAGCAATAATATTGATATAAGTATAATATGTAAAAGGTAATAATAAAAAAAACGGTTCCAGAACCTGAAACCGTTATATTCTTAGTGGTAAATGTTTTTAAGCATTATTACCAGCCAGCGGTGCAGGAATATTGAATACTCTTGTTGCCAGTTCTTTGTCGAGTTGGTAAATACCGAAACCATTGTCTCCAATTAAAGAAAGATGGTCAATGTATTCCTGTACATTTTTTTCTTCTTCAACTTGTTCGTCAACGAACCAAGTGAGCATACTTCTTGTCGCATAGTCATGCTCTTCTTCGGCTAAAGCATATAAGTCATTAATCAAAGAGGTTACCTTGCGTTCGTGTTCAAGTGTACTTTTGAAAACATCAAGAGGGCTTGCCCAGTTTGTCTCTACAGCATCAATCGGTTTAAGAATTACGCGGCCTCCGCGGTCATGAACAAAGTTCATAAAAATCTCAGCGTGTGCTTGTTCTTCCTTGAATTGAACCTTGAACCAATTTGCAAATCCGCTTTTGCCTTCTGCTTCAAAGTATGCAGACATTGAAAGATAGAGATATGCAGACCAAAACTCTGCATTGATTTGAGCATTTAATGCTTCTTCTAATTTCTTGCTAAGCATAGTTTTTTGTTTTTGTTATGGCAAAGTTACAATAAAAAAACGATAAAATAAATATTTTCACATTTGATTAAAAGGATTGGTTTATAAATTAATGAAATTGTTATGAAATATATTTGATAAAAGCAGATCTAATGAAACTAAATAATTTATCAAATAATAAATTGGATTCGAACCTGCATACTAATGAGTATTAAATAATTGAATATTATTTTTATTATAAACGCCTTATTATGGTCTTGTGTCTAATTAAATTATGGACCATTTTTTAATTGTTTTAAAAATTTGTGCAAAATATTTGGAACATTCAAAAATTATATATACCTTTGCACTCGAAATCAAAACGGTTCCATGGATGAGTGGCTTAGTCAGCGGTCTGCAAAACCGTGCACGGCGGTTCGAATCCGCCTGGGACCTCAAAAGAGATTATGCTTTAGTATAATCTCTTTTTTTATTTTTACCATATATAGTCCTGCCATAGCGTTACACAAAAAATGGTTCAGTAGATTCTTAGTGGGGATAACCATATAATTTGGCAATACGGAAAAGGAAGAACTTCTTGTCTGCAACACCTCTTAGATTAGCACGGAATAGTTTGATTTTGGCATTGAAAGATTCTGCCATCACATTCGTTGAACGGTTATTGTAGAAGTTAAGAATCTCGTCGTAGTGCTCATAGAATGCAGTGGCTATGACGTTGAATGAACGGAATCCAGCCTCTTCGACTTTGTTATACCATCGAGCCAAGGACAAACGGGCTGCATCCTTTATAGTGTTCTTTGAGAATATCATCCGCAGAGAATGGCAAAGGCAATATGCTTTCTTTATGTCAGGATATTCATTGAATAGTATTTCCGCCCTTTGTTTCTGCTTCTCAGTCCACTTGTCGGCAGACTTGAACAGCAGATAGCGTGAGCGTTTAAGCAATTCCCTGCGGGTGTCGCCGTTGGGGTATCGGTATGGAACATACTCCTCGTTGTTCAGCTTGGCTTCTTCCATCTCGTTGTTGGCCTGCTGGATGGCATTCCAGCGGTGCTTTATGAAGCTCCTGCACTGCATCACAGGCCAATTTCTGAATGTGGAAACGGTCGATGACGCGACTGGCTTTGGGAAATACAGTCCTTACAATCTTGCGCATGGAATCGGACAAATCAAGGGTAACTTCTTCGACTGCAAAACGTTTTTCCTCGTCAATCCGTTGCAGTACAGCTATTACGTCCTCAGATTTAGTCCCTGCAACGACGGCAACAAGGGATCTTTCTCTGGTACATGAGTCCCTATTGGTCACAAACGTATACAGTTCTCCATTGGAGAGCGATGATTCGTCAATGGCAATCCGAGGACCAATGTTGTCAGGGAATAGCAGCCACTCGTCTGCGTGTTCCAGTTGGTCCCAGTTGCGGAAACCGCTCAGCACCTCCTTATACTGCTTTTCAAACGTATGTCCGTCTATGTGGTAGAATCCCTCAAGCGTACGGCAGGTCACTGGGGATGTCTCCATACGTCTCTTTTAAAAAAGCCGCAAACTCCTTGGAGTAGCGGGTGCCTTTGGCAACTATATCAAGGCTTATCGGCAAACTGAAGCTTTTGCCGATAAGCGTATCTGTCCATCTTTGCCGCCTGATCTTGAATATCACCTTGTGGTCCCGTATAGGAAAGTCTGTCACATTTACCAATACCGTTTATAGATATATATGTGATATTAGGATGTTTTAAAATAATATCATTTTTTCTACATATCTGACCATTTTGAAAAATAAATACCAGATAAATATAGCAACTTCCTATCGGTTTTACCAATTGGGCACAATGCAGACTATAATAATCTATATGATGTTAGTTATAACTATTCTATTATAAAATCCATAAATTAATTGTAATTCAGCAAATTAATAAATAAATAGTAGCGTTTTAACTTCTTGAGGTTTAAAATTTCTGAACAAATCCTATGGAAGTACAGAAATATCCAAAAAATAAGCCGTAATGATATAAGTTCGCTTATCACTTTTGAAATATACTAATAAAATAGGATAGGGGAATATAATCAATTAAAAAGGAATTTAGAAATTATGATATGTAAACATAAATAATTCTCAAATACATATGTTTTTAATAAGCCACATTGGGCATAATTCAAATTACAAATTATATGTAATGTTAGTTTGCAAAAATAATAAGTAGTTTATTAATGAGAACAAGCATCAAAATACAGGTTTAACAATTTTCTACATATGATACAAAACACACTGACCCAACTAATTATACTGTAGATAATAAACTATTGGTACAATTAGTAGAACTATTTGATAGTATTTAAATTAATAATTTAATAAAATTCTATAATAATCTTATATATAGTGGCATACCATACAAATTATAAACAAAAGATTTAAACAGTAGCAAACTAAGGTTGCTGCTGCGTGCTCCAATTTGCGCATGTAAATTCCATAAATTAAATTACAAATCTAAAACGGTTTGCATAATAGAATTTATTTTTTTAAATTTGCAAATCTTAAATTTTGAAGTTTTTTAATATGAATATAGTAGAACGGTTGAATTCATTTCTTGAGCAATCTGGAATTACAAAGTCTCAATTTGCTGATAACTGCGATATCCCCCGGCCTACAGCGTCACAGATATTAAGCGGCCGTAATAAAAAAATTAGCGATGATATTATTAGTAAGATTCATAATATATATCCTGAATTGTCAATTTCCTGGTTATTGTTTGGAGAAGGTGAAATGTTTGTATCTATAAATAGCGTACCTTCTTCTAAACCTTCTGAGATTCCTTTATTCTTAGATGCTCCTAACATCCTTTCAAAAGAATTGAAGGAAAAAGAGTTCAAAACGCCTGCGATGGCTGGTAATCAGGTGTTAGATAAAGAGATAACTAAAATTGTTGTGTTTTATTCAGATAATAGTTTTGAAGAATTTTATAAAAATATAAAATTATAACTTATAGACCAAAGTCAATCATTTATAAGCATTGCTGATATTGGCAATTTTAGTTGTTTATTCCCTCATAAAAATTCGGACAGTAATAGTTGCTACGTTCTACTAAGCCAAATTGGTAGATTCTAGAATTATGGCGTATCCATAATTGAACTTTGTCCAAAGGTTCTACAATCTTTTATGGGGACAGTCGATTTTTTTAAGCATATTTACTAAAACATCTCAGTTTTTTATATTTAGTAACCCAAGTAACCTTTGTAGGGAATTTTAATTGACTTAGAATTTTCAGAAAAATAAGGGGCATTGTTTTTTCTATTTGCATCGAGAGCAATTTGAATAGCAAGACGCACGCATAGTTATTTTATATAAAAGTAAGGCAATAAATTTATATTAATCCAAAATTCATGTGTGCTTCATTTTAGTTTTTATGGCAAGAGCCATTGCTGAAGGGTAGTTTTATATAGGTGTTTTATTGAGTATAGATTTGTAACATATTTATTTGAATATAAAAATCATAATTTATATTATGTTAAGTAGAATGTGTGTCGTTATATTGAAATCCATTTCTTTTGTTCTTGACAAGTGATAACAAATCAAAACAGATTGTGCCTGTCAATTACTCCAGACATATAATATATTCCAGATTTCTGACGGCAAAAGGCAATACTATGCAATTAACAGTTGTTCCCAACCAATAAAGTCAGACAATCAATGCAGACAGCACTGTATTGGTTACTGACGGCACTAATGTATTTGCAGTTCCTGCATCAGACCTTAATCAGCAGAACCCTATCAATGGCAGACAACAAGCAAGTCAGCCACAAGCACAAGCAGGGTCAGAGCAGACCGCACCACAACAAGAGACACAACAACAAGCACAACCGCAGTCTTACAATGTAGAGGATGAGATTGTATTGACTGATGACAATGGCAATCAGGTTACGGCAACAGTTACTAACATTGATGCAGACGGCACTTATACCCTATCTGCTGACTCTCCTATTAATGGCAAGAGAGTGCTTACAATGTCGGCTGATGAGATAGCAAGCAGGCAACAAGCAAGCCAACCGCAGACAGAGCAGAAACAGACTGCACCGCAAGCAGAACAGAATACACAATTTCAAGAGCAGACCGAGCAAGGACAACAACAATCGGTTCAGACCGAGCAACAAGGCGAGCAGGACTATGAAACTATGCAACCAGAGCAAGCATACGACAAACTGGTTGCCGATATGGGTGGTGCTACTATTGCAGTGCCGATTGCAACTGCACAAATGGAGCAGGCAAAGGCAGAACTTGACAAGTTACAGAAGAAAACACCCAAGTTAAGCGGTACACCAGCGGAGATGAAGCAGGCATTATCAGAACACAATGCCAAGATAGCAGAGGCTCAACGTAAGTTGGATGCGTGGACTGCAATCAATGCAGTACCGCAACAACGCAAAGCAGAGGAGCAGAAACGCATCAGAGAGGAGAATGACCGCAGACAAGCGGAAGCGAGTGCAAAGGCGGTTGCAGAACTTGAACAACAGAATAAGAGGGAGGCTGAAAAGAAAGCAGAACAAGAAAGAATTGGTGCCAATGCGGTAAATCCTAAGATTTCAGAGAAATGGAATAATGCTCCTAAGGTGCAAGGCAATACCGATATATTAACTTTGGCGGACGGAACTACCTTAGAAGGTCACTATGTACTTACTGAGGCTGGAAGTGCTTCTGCAAGTCACGATATTAATAACGCATTCAAACCTACCGAGGGTTTCCCGGTGGATGAAAACGGACAAAACATTAATGATAGGGATTATCAACGAGACCAGGAGGCACAACGCATAGTGCGAGAGATTGCAGACAACTTCGACAATAGAGCATTGCAGACACCCGTTGTTGTAAGTAATGACGGAGTAGTACTGTCAGGCAATAACCGTACTATGTCAGGCGATTTGGCAGCAAAACAAGGTACTGATACTGCATACATCGAATATCTGAGAAAGTATGGTGCAAAGTACGGATTCACAACTGAGCAGATTGACGGAATGCAACATCCGAGAGTAGTGTTTGTGCCTACTGAACAACTGCCCTACACTTCTGAGACATTTGCCCGCTTCAACGCCGAAGAGAAGAAGACGCAGAACAAATCTGAGAAAGCCGTTAAAATGGGTAAGGTTGTTGCAGATGATGTATTCAAGGCTATTGTTGCCGAGATTGCACGCTATGACACCCTATCGGATTTTTATTCTAACCAAAATTCCGTTAAATTTGCAGTGGAAATGTTGTTGGAAAGTGGTGTTATCAATGCCAACAATATGGCAGAACTTCTTGACAACGGCAATATTTCCGCTATAGGTAAGGAGTTGTTAGAGAATGTCCTTATCGGCAAGGCTTTCCAAGCAAACCCAGATGTAGTAAGGCAGATAATTGCCATTCCGTCATTAAGGCAGGCAATTGTAATGGGATTGAGTGAGATTGCAGTTAACAGGACACTTGACAATGCAGGGTACGGATTGAGCGAAGAACTCGCCAATGCTATCGGTCTTGTCTATAAGGCAAGAACTGATGCTGATGCAAATGTAAAGTTAGGTGATGCAGTATCGGCATATGCAAGACAATTAGGTCTCTTTGACTATGAATTTGGCGAAATGCCGATTGAAGATATTACAACCTTATTACTTGCAGATATTCTCAATAGCACCAAGCCAAGCGACTTGCGTAAGGTTCTTGCTCTCTACAATGCAAGTGCTTCCGTATCAGCAAGCGGACAAATGGATATGTTCTCAGGAGCGGTGAGAACCAAACAAGAAATACTAACTGATGTAAATAATACTTTTAACAATGCAAACAACAAAGAACGAGAAAGGATTGCAACCGAAGCAATCGCAGACAGGAAACAACGAGCAGAAGAAACTGCACAAACTGCAACTGCTCAACGAGGCAATCAAGCAAGTGAGGAAGAAGTAGAGCAACCGAGCAATGCTCAAAGCGAAAAGGCAACATTAATTGATGTTGTCCGCACTCTTTATACCAAAGGAAAGGAATATGCCTCAAAGTTATTCAGTAGAACACACTTCGATGTTGCACAAACACCGAAGTTTATGAAAGAATTAGGACTTACAGGGGATAAGTTTACCATTCGTTATGGTGTTATTGCAAGACATTATGGCAAGGATAATGAACATAATCTTCCAGAAGAAGTGTGGGAACAATTGCCTAACGCTTTACAGAACCCATTTGCCATTACAAAGTACTATACGGATGAGCATAAGCAGAAACAAAAAGGCTACAGACTGTACACTTCCCTAAAACTCGCTAATGGTTCATTTGTTGTAGTTAGTGCAGAGGTAAAGAGTGTCGGTCGTGACATTGAGGTTAATGCAATAAACACCATATTCGGACGTGATACATTGTCAGAAGTGCATGATGAGTTAATATACACATCAAAAACAATAACTCCTGAACAATCGTCACTTCTGGATGAAAACAATCTTCATCAATATCCGACTGAACAGGAGTTATCCGACAGCAAAGATAGCGAATTGTCGCAGAAAAGCAAAGAAGATGCCGGGGAAAAGGAAGAAAGCAAGGAGCAACAAGCACCTGACACCGAGAAGCAATCTGATGCAGTTGAACAAAAGAACACCCCTACTGCATCAATTAAAGAGATAGTCCAGCGGTACAAGGAACTTGAGAAAGAAAGGAAAGAAATACGCGAAAGAGATGCTTTTTCTGAACAGTATGCTGAAATTCTCATTAAGATAAGTGATTTTTTGAAATCACTTACTGATGAGCAATTAAATAAATTAAGGGCTAAGGTAGGGTTCACTTAACATATTAGCGATGAATTAAAGCAGAGAGAGAAAAAGGCTGAAGAAGAAAGACTCAAGGGGATGTTCGATACTGCAATGCAGTCACAAGGCGAGGTAGAACGCAAGGCTGACAGGAAGAAAGCCAAGGTTGCCGACTATGTTTCAAAAGACCCTAAACTAGTTGTGTTGACAGGTGTTTATCACGGGGAGGATGGTTATGCAGTTGCTACTGACACTCACGTTCTCGTTGGTAGCAAGAAGGAATTTGACAATAAGCAGAAAGGCAAGATTGTCGGCAAAGACGGCAAGGTGATTAAAGACCGCAAATACCCAGACTACAACAAACTCAAGCCAAAAGCAGAGAACTTGCATGATAGCGGTATTGACACTTCTGACTTGCGTGCCTTTATCAACGGTGTAAAAGACCGACTGAAGAAAGAGGGTCGCAAGCCGAAGGAGATTGAAAAGGTTGTTATTGCGGTGAGGTCTGCTGAAGGACTCCTTTTTTATGGTCATATTTCAGTTTTAGAGCCATTTGTTAAATTCTGCGATGAGAATGGACTGAAGATTAAGCACGTTTTCAGAGAATACAACGAAAATAAAGACTTTACAAATCTCCTATATGCGGAAGGCAAGGATGCTTTTGCTCTTACAGTAGGTATTGGAACTGGCAAACCTTTGATTTACGAACCAGACATAGAGAGTACTTATTATAAAGAAGGTTTTCAGTTTGCCTACGATGCCATGCAGAAGCCACGGCTTGAGAAGGCAGAAAGCAAGGCAACCGAGGTTTCTTCAACAGATGCCCTACTCCGTGATGCACTTGTCTACGTGATGAGAGAAAGCGGTATTGAGGTTATTACCGACAACAAAGAGGCTCAAAGGGTGCTGGAGGAGGAGAATGAAAGTGTCCGCATGCAAGCAAAACTGGATTCTCTTGTCAAGGCTGTTCGCACAATCCATGGTTGGCTTTCTAATAATAAAAGAGATAAGGTATTCACTATTGAGTTGCCTAAGGCTACACAAGAGATGATACACAAAGTAATGGGACGTGACTTTAATAGCCATAACATTACTGCAAATGGTATCGCTCATGGGTTAAAGAACCACGGAGTAAACGGATTGAAGTTAAATAAACAGAGTATTCCTATCCGTAAGGAAGATGCAGAACTTATTCCTTATATTATGACTGCACCTGATTATGTAAAGAAAGGAAGTACAGATATAAGCGGTCGTGAATCAATACGGTTCTATAAAGAATTAAGCAACGGATATGTAGTTGTTGTTGAAAAAGAATACAAAAACAGCCTAAATGATATGGAAACCATAAACATCTGGGCTGAAATGTCATCCGAGGCTACCAATGCCCTGCATAAAGCAGTCCCTGATATACACGTCCAAAACGCTATCCTCAGCACCGACATTGCAAAGATACGAAAAGATGCCGAAGATGCAATAAGGAGAGACAACAAATTAAGAGAGCAACGGGTTTGGCATGGCACTGGTAGTGACTTTGAAGCATTTGACCATAGCCACATGGGAGAAGGAGAAGGTCAACAAGTATTCGGTTGGGGAACTTATGTTACCGAAGTTGAAGGGATAGGCAAGTCGTATGCCAAAAACAATCCTAAAATACAACTGACATTAAAAGGACAACCAATTGTTGAAATGATAACACTTCAAGACGGTCGTAAAGTTAATAGTCCAGAAAGGGCTGCATACGATGCTATTATGAGAGAAGGCACAGTAAGCAAGGCGAAGAAATTCATATCCAGAATTAAAGATATGGCTGAAGAAGAGGTTATGAGAAAACATTGGGACAATGTATTGAACGTGCTATCAAATTGCAAGAAGTCTGATTTCAAACAAGAGGCTCAACGTATCATTTATTCCGTTGAAATTCCAGATGACAATGGCACAAACTATCTGCATTGGGAAAAGCCTTTGACAAAAGAACAACAGGGATTGATATACAAATTGCTGCGTGACGAAAAAATAATACTAGACCTAGCAACTGCCGATTTTTGGAACGGTAAATCCAAAGTATGGAACAGCGGAAGTGAATTATACAATTTTCTTAACGATTGCTTTAGAGACCACGAAACAGAAAACGATTCGCAACAACAGACAAGTAAGTTTCTCTCACGTGCAGGCTTTACCGGCATCTCCTACCCTGCCCAATATCTTAGTGGTGGTAGAAAAGACGGAGCAAGAAACTATGTTATCTTCAATGAGAATGATGCGAAGATTGTTGACAAAGTTCGCTTCTTCCGCACTGCGAATGGGGAGGCTTATGGCTTTACCGTTGACGGTAAGATTTATCTTGACCCAACGATTGCCGGTGCCGAAACGGCTATCCACGAATACACCCACCTTTGGGCAACGGCTTTAAAGAATGCCAACCCCAAGGAGTGGAGCAATATTGTAAGTCTTATGAAAGGCACTCCTCTTTGGGATAAGGTCGCTTCAGAGTACCCTGAACTGACAACCGATGACGAGTTGGCTGATGAGGTTCTCGCCCATTACTCAGGCAAGCGAGGTGCGGAGAAACTACGCAAGGAAGCGGAGAGCATTGCCAACGGCAAAGGCACATTGCTTGACAAGGCTGGTGCTATCTCGGCATTGGAAAGAGTAAAGGAAGCACTCACTCGCTTTTGGAAGGCAACTGCAGACCTTCTGCATATCCATTTCACTACAGCAGAGGAAGTGGCAGACAAGGTGCTTGCAGACTTGCTCAATGGTGTGAATCCTAATGAAGTGGCGAAGGAGTACCGCAGAAAGCAGAAACAGTTAGAAAGGATTAACGAAACAAACCCTATGCTTGACGACTACCACGTTGGCATAAGAGGACTTTCCGACATCCTGACTATGCGAGAGGCTATTGAGGAAGCAAGGCAGGAAGCGGAAGAGGGTGACTATGAAACGCTGTCTGCATATCCGGACATCACAAACGAAATGCTTGAAAACGCACTGCAGAGCGGAAAATAACGGTTTACAGCAGCCAAGCCCATTAAAGACGGTAACTTTGTAACTCCGTCAAGGATGCAGGCTGAGGACTATGCTGGCGACGACCGAGTGTACTCCAAGACAGTCAGCATTGATGATGTTGCGTGGATTAACACAGATGAGGGGCAATTTGTCAAGAACAGCAAGGACAAAGCAGAAAAAGCCCCACTTCGTTTCCAACTCATCGGAGAGCAAGGTGCGGAAACTCTTGACAAAGCGGAGGAAGCATCTGTAAGGCTCGACAACTTACAAGTCGCAAAAGATATGGAAGCCGAGAAGAAAGATGCAAAGACAGTCAAACTTGCTACTGGTTGGGAGCGTGGTGCTGACGGAAAATGGCGGTATGAAATTATGGACGGCGAGTTTGACAGACTTGGAGAAATGCACCCTGAGCGGAGAAAACTTAGCCAGAAAGAGCAAAGGAACTTGATGGGGCTTTTTTTGAAATAATGAATGCTTTTGAAAAGGGGGCTTTGGCTTACAACGAAAATATTGATGAAAATACAGATATGGCTGATATTTACGTTGCTGGTGGAATGGATAGAAAAAAGGCAGAGCGTATGGCTTTTCTTGAGGAGAAAGAACGAAACTTATCAAAACAGCCAAAGCATATAGATGACTATTTATCTAACAAGCAACTGTTTGACGCATACCCTGAACTGAAAAAAGTTGTAGTTGTAGAAGGTGATGGAGATTTTGTATTCACTGGTAAATTGGGGTCATATAATCCAGTGACAAATACCTTAACCTTAAATGACATTTCACAAGACGTTCTAATTCATGAGGTTCAGCACATCATTCAACGTATTGAGGGTTTTGCAAAAGGTGGAAACCCGAACAGTCCTGAACTGAAAGACAATAGGGAGTACAAGAAATGGAAAGAGCAATTAGACAGTATGCGGTCTGTGTCGGAAAGGGAAACAAATCTTTATGAGCAACTTCAATATTTTATCGGAGAAGCGGAAAAACTTGACAATGTAATTGAGGAAATGTCTAATGGACTAAAGACCGCCAATGAAATGTCTGCCATTGAAGAAAAGAAAAAAGAACTTTTCGAAATTGAAAAATCAATTACTGATATAAGTAATGAAATTGAAGAAGAAAGAACAAAAAGAGGAGAAAAGGTAAGCGCTATGTTGGGTGCTGAAAAGTCCGTTTTACAGCGATTGTACAACAACCTTTCAGGTGAGGTTGAAGCGAGAAACACACAGAAACGGATGAAAATGACAGCGGAAGAACGCATGGCAAGTCTTGCAGAGGAAACCGAAGACGTGGCTCGCAAAGACCAGATATTCATTATGGATAATCTGGGAGAAAGTCACATGGGCACAAAGGTTGACAAGCGGATGCAAAGTATTGGCGAGTATTATAAAGACAAGAAACTTTCCGATGAGCAAAAGGTTGTAATAGATGTCTTTAGCGGAAATAAAGACAATCAGCCATTGTCTGTTACAAGGGCAGACGGAAAGCGAACAATAATCATGCGTCAAGGAACAGAAAACAAGGCAGGAACCAAGCATAGCCTTTTCCGTCACTATGAAACAAATTCAGGTGTTATAACCGCAGAAGACATTGCACTGATACCGCAGATTGTTCAGAAAGGAAACATCAGAAAAGTTAAGGGTGGAAAAGGATTTGAGTATGTTTGGAATAAAGACGGTGTTCGCTATAAGGTGTATACGGAAATAAAAGATAGACAAGAAATTTTTTGTGATTTTTATTCTAATAAAAAGGCAACGATACCCGTCCGTCCATCTCAAACAGAGATGCCCAAAATGGGAACACGCAATCAAGCGCACGGGCAGAAAGTACTGTTGCCAATCATGATGCAAATATACGCAATATTGAGGACAATCCAATCATTAATGAAGAAAATTTGTATCGCACTTCGGAAGATATTGAAGCCGAGACTGAAGATATTGTCAATAGAGCACAGGTAAACGGTACTTATTTGAAAGCACCAAATGGAAAACCTACAAACCTTTCACCTAAACAATGGGCACAGGTACGCACCAAATCTTTCAAAAATTGGTTTGGCGATTGGGAGAATCAACCAGAATACGCATCAAAAGTTGTAGATGAAAACGGAGAACCGATGGTCGTATATCACGGCACAAGGAACGGAGGCTTTACTGTTTTTCAAACACCAAATAAACTCGCATCACAAAAAAGACCAATGCCCCAGATAATACATATTGGTTTGTCGGAACAAGGGAAAAGGCACGCACCTATTCAGGACAAGACAAAGACATTTATGCTTTCAATAATGAACAATACCAGTCTGGCATATACCCTGTATTCCTGAATATCCGAAATCCTAAGATTGAATCTTTTGAAGGGGAATATTGGGACACTCGCATACACGGCAACGGAACAACAAACGATGTCGCCAGTGAGGCATTTGCAGAGAATAGAGACGGCGTTATCATTCGCGATGTTGTTGATGAGGGAGAATTTTCAACTTGGCAGGATAATGAGAAGAATGACACTCTCCCAATGTATGCAGAAGGTGCTACTGACTTTATTGTTTTTTCTCCAAGACAAATCAAGAGTGCTACAGTAAACGTCGGCTCTTTGACAATGGCAATGATGATATAAGATTCCGAAGCGGTGAGGGTACAAAAAATCCGACTTGGGAAGAAATCACGGATGCACTCGAAAGCACATCTACCAGCCATACCGAGGTACCTGGCGTCAAAATGCATTCTTCCAAATCGGATTATGCAAAGATAAGTAATAATGAAACCATAGCAAAAGACCTTGAAAAGCTTGGTGAAAGTTTTAACAATAATTATGCTTTTAGTGCAAAGGAATTTATAGGGCAACTTGCTTTACGATTCAATATACCAGCAAATTCAGAGAATACAAGTTACAAGCAGATTCAAACACCAAATGGAAAAATAACTGTCCGTTTGAGCAATCATCAAGGAAATGCTATCAATTTTATTCTTAAGCATAGTAATAATGCAATCAATTATGGTATTGTAATTAAGACAGAACGAAACCTCTTTAAAGACAATGAAAATGTCAACTATCTTGAACTGGTTTATTTTGGAGACATCGTAAGCGGAAATTCAGAATTACAGAAAGCAATAACTTTAGGGTTATCCGATTTTGTAAGAACAGGAAGCATTAAAGATATGCCAAAACCTAATTTGCTTAACGCATCTGGCTCATTTAAAAAGAAGATGAAAGAATTTGGCATAAACAGAAAACTTGAATATGATGATGGCTTCTTGCATCGCACTTTAAAAGAGATTGAAGCAAAGCAATCATCTTCTGCCATTGTTGATTCGGTAATGTCGCTTGCTGAGAGATTGCATCTTGGCAATGTGGAGATAGTCACGGATGCTTCTGCGTTGAGCGGAAAGGAGGCAAAGGCGAAAGGCTTCTACACAAAAAGCACTGGCAAGATAACCATTGTTGTTCCCAATAACGCAAATGCCGAGGATGCAGTTAAGACCTTGCTCCACGAGGCGGTGGCACACTACGGACTGCGTAAAATTATGGTTGTTTTAAATGCTAATAAATGTTTATTTATCATTGTATTCCTTTGTGGTTTGTTATATTTTATTAACAGCAATACTTTTTTATTTACTTTTTTGTCGATATCTAAACAAAAATATCTAAATTTTGAAAAAAATTAAATTTTCCCTTTCTATTAAAAGTCTACTTATGAGAAACTATTTCTTTATTCTGTTTTTAGTGCTTGGCTTTTTTGGTATGTGTGCCATTGAGCCGTTTAGTGAATTAACTATTGCAGGCAAGTCATTCAACCTTGTTACAAACCTGTCTGAAATTGAAACGTTTGACGAAGTAGTGCTGGCCGCCTACCCTTCCAAAGACAATTACAATGTGGTGTGCTGCATGACATCTGAAAATTATGCTCGCTATGATAAATACCGTGCAACGTCGTGCTCAGCCAACGGTAAAGTATGGGATAATGAAAATGACATTGAAATACTGACGGTTGAAAGGCGAAGAGACAATCTGTTCGCTTTAAAGTCAGTAAATGGTTATCTTAGTGGCAATGGGGAGATTGGCATTAGAGAAAAGGAAATAACCGAATCAGCATTGTGGCAATTGTCATTCTCCGATACAATAAGCACTCTAACCTGTCTAAAAAACAACAAACCCATTTATTTCTATGATGTAAAAGACATGTACGTATTTTCAAATGACACTTATTCCGAGACTGCACCCTACTACATCTACAGGCACGTTCCGCAAAACAAGTGCGGAAAGCCGGATTTCAACCTTCCTCAAGCACGATATCCAAAGGGAATTGCAGTAACCATCTCTTGCAAAAATGCCGGTGAGACGATTTCTTACTCAATATATAAGAACGACAGTGCTGAACCGTGGGAAACAGGCTATTCTGCCAAGGCTACCTGTGTAATAGAACTTCCGGAAGATGAACTTTATGCCGACACTAAATATGTTATACATGCAAAAGTGCAAGCCGACGGGCGGACCGGTTCCGAAAGCATTGCAACATACTACATCTGCACCAAGAAATATCTTGCTTTTACAAAGGTTAAAGACATTTCCGAACTGTCTGACGATGACATAATAATATTCGTCTGTCCTGAACTGGGGTCGGCAATGGCTAATGAAGACATAACTGACACTTCTAACAACAGATTCGGAATGCCAGTGGAAATCAAAAATGACAGGGTTGATATTCTAAGTCCAGAAAATTCGGATATTGCGTTTTTCTACGCAAAAACAAGCGCCAACGATGCCAACGCATTTACATTCAACGACTATATGCGTAGGTCCGCAGGTAGAAACGGATTTCTTGCAGAAGACCATAGTCTTCCGCGTGTGCTTGCGACAATAGAAAATCCTAACGATCCAGACTACACAGCAGACTGGCTAATAAAAATAGACAATGGCAAAACACTTATTTCCCCTATTACGGATCCTGGGTTTTCAAAAACTATTGTAAGTGCAATTTCTACAAATGGGAATCCAATTTTCCAGTTATTCAAAAGAAAAAGTATGGAGCAACTACAACTCAAGTATGTTGACATATATCATTCCGACAAGCGATTGTCTTCGGTATCAACAATAAAAACGCAAAGCCGAGACACAGAAATAAAGGCTGTAAATGGCGGAATAAAGGTTATCTGTGAAGAAGAAACAGTAGTGAGTATTTTCTCTGTCTATGGATGCCTGATCAGTACCGAGCGTTGCTTCAACAATGAAATAATACCAGTCTCTCCAGGATTTTACATTGCCACAACCGACCGTGGCGAAGCTTTCAAATTGTTAGTACAGTGACAATTCTATGACAAAAATAATAGGGGGCTCGTCATTATGATTAGTCCCCTATTGTATTTCTAATCCTCAAGAGCATATTCAACAGTTGTAACGACCCTTACTTTCTTGATATGCTTTGTAGTTTGGTCCCTGTCTTCGATGTTAAACTGTCCTTGATTCGCCCGTTTTATTTTACCAAGCTCACTTTCTGAATCTTCAGCAAACTGTAATGCCGCTTTTCTTGCATTTTTAGTTGCTTCTTTTATCATTTCCGGTTTTATGCTATTCAATCCTGTATATTCAAATTTTATAGCATAGTTATAGTCATTAAAACTAATTGCCAACCCTTTTTCAATTAATGCGTTCAGATTTTTCATAAGAAGTAATACGGCGTCAACATTATTCGTATTTACCGTTATCACAGATGTCAATTTATACCTAAAAGGAGAATCTGACGAATATGTTTTCAAATCAGTTATATCAATATTGTTAGTAATTTCATCTGCATTAATTCCCTTTTCAAACAACATATCGGTAACCAATTTGTTTTTTCTTTCTACAGTCTTATACAAGACAGACAAGTCATCGCCCATTTCTGTATATGCGATAGGCCATATAACTTTGTCTGCCTTTACCTCTTTTTCCGCAAGCCCTTTAACTGTTACTACCCTGTCTTTTGATACAAATCCATTAAGGCCTGATTTAATATATAGACCTAATACAGCTATTCCTATTGCAATAACTGATGCACTAATAATCCCTTTATTCATAGTAAAAACTTTTTAAAATTTGACTTAATAGTCAATAAAAGGTTTAATCCTCTCTATAGAATTGGCATTGGTATAGTCGTGCAAAAAAATCCCAATTATCCTGAATCAACTCTAAACCATTTTCACCAACAGGATATTTAGCGTCGGGAAGAAGATTGTTTTCGAAAAGATATCTTGTCAAATCTACTGGGCAACGCCCTGGCTCAAGCAATAACTTATAAGCATTTTCTATAGCATCATGTTTATTATATAACGGATTATCACGATGCTTTATAAATTGTGCTACATCTGGTGCTATTATTATTCCCTTTTCCCTATTTGCATATATAGTAAAATTTTCAAAATCTTTTAATTGAGGCAAACACTCTTCCCCGCAATCACCCCAACCCATTTCTGAAATAAGAAAAGAATTGAGGTCTGCATAACTTTCAAAGAATTTAATTTTTTCTCCTTTTGTGACATTTATAAATTTCTGGTAGAACTTGTGAACAGAGCGTTTCTGTTCTTTCTTTGTAGGTACTTTATTATTGACAATTAGACTTAGCCATTCATCAATCATTAAAGCAAGAGGTCCTGTCGGCTTTTCAAAAGTTATTTTCAATCTTTCCTCATTTCTAAGAGTTTCTTCAATAGAAAGTTCTTCATCTTCATCAATATCAGGCTCATATGAATATTTGCTTACAGGACGCATAAAATAACTGTTCCAAAACAGCCAGCCTGAAACTTTGAAAATTATCCGAACCTGCTCTCTATCTTTTAAATCAAGTTCTCTAATCTCATTGAAATTCTTAATTGCAGGAGCCTCGTCGTAAAGAAATCTGAAAAGTGTTGTAACTTTCTTTGACAATCGCAAAATATCTGAATCGTAAGGCGACAAAATGCAATTAAATCCCAATTGAGACTCTAATGATAGCCAAATTACAAACGACACATCAATGCCATTTAGTTCATAATCAATATAATCTTCTGGTTCTTTATAGAAAGGCACTGGCTTATTATATAAATGGCGACACATAGTCACAAACGCACGCCAAATTCCAGCATCTGCAACTATATCTTGATAGTATGAAACAATAGTCAATGATAATTTCTTTATTACCATATCCGGCAATTCTGGGAAAACACCCATTTCGCGACTCATATTCACTATATAGTTTGCTAGCGTAAGATAATAGTCGTCTGTTTCATAATCATTATCGCTATTGAGCATCAAACGCTTTAATTCGTATAAATCAATATTATCCATTTTATTTTTGATTAAGCCATTTTATAAGGTTTTCTATACTATTAAATACTTTATCCGAGAAATGTAATTCATTAGTATCAATAAATTCTACAATATCTTCCGCTTCATCACTAATGATGTAATTATTACGCTTCAATGCATTTTCCAACCATTTTTTTAATACAGAAGATTTTGATATAACTTTAATTTGTTTTGTAGAAGATTCACAAATCTCAAAATCTCCAGAAGATAAATCGAAAGTAATATTTGATTCAGGAAAAAGCATTTTCAATTTATCAGAAAGAATCAAGTCTTCAGTTCCACCACACAGAATCTGTCCGCTACAAAGCATCCACAACTTATCAGATAATTGAAGAGCCTGGCGAATATCATGAGAAGACACTAAAATAGCCCTATTCTCATCATGTGCTAACTTATGCAATAACACAAGTATAGAAAGTCTGCTCTTTACATCAAGAAAAGCGGTCGGTTCATCAAGTATGATAATCTCAGCCTCCTGAGCCAAGGCCTTTGCAATCATTACCTTTTGTCTTTCTCCATCTGATAGTTCTGCAACATAATATCTCCTTTTCCTTTCAATTCCAACGAGTGACATAGATTTGTTAATAATCTCTTTGTCTAAAGCATCTAACCTACCCATAAAACCGGTATATGGTTGTCGCCCAAGAGCAACTAACTCTTCAACAAGCAAACCTCCTGCAAAAGTTCGTTCTGTTGAAACTATTGCTATAAGTTTTGACAATTGCTTGGGATTATATGTTTGTATTGTTTTTCCGTTAAGAATAACCTCTCCATCAATTGCGGGTTGCAAGCCTGTTAAAGTTCTTATCAATGTTGATTTTCCTGCCCCATTTTCACCTAAGACGCTCACCAATTCTCCTCGATAAAGAGACAAAGACAGAGAAGACATAACTGTCTTTATTTGTTTTCCTTTTCTATAACCAATACTCAAATTGGAAGTGTTAAGTATCGCATCCATCAGTTGAAATAAAATATTTTACGTCTGTTTATAACAATGAAAATTATTACGGGAACACCTATTATTGGAGTAATCGCATTAATAGGAATAATTCCACTATAAGGCAATACACTTAAGAAACTACAAATCATTGCGATAGTGCCACCAGATAATATAGTAATTGGCATCAGACGCAAATGGTCAGACGTGCCGAGCATAAGCCTTGCAAGGTGAGGAACTACTAATCCGATAAAACCGATGGGGCCACAAAAAGCAGTAACAATAGCAGTTAGCAAGCCTGTTATAAGCAGTAACATATTTCTTGTACGTTTAAGATTCACTCCGAGATTTTCAGCATATCTTTCTCCTAATAATAGTGCATTTAATGGCTTTATCAATGCCATCGCGCCAATAATTCCAACCAAAATTACAATAGAAAAGAATGGCAATTGCTTTGTAGTAACTCCTGAAAAATTACCCAATCCCCAAATAACAAAGGAATGTACGCCCTCTTGTGTTGAAAAGAAGTTCAGCAAACTAATTGCCGAAGAAGCAAGATAACTAATCAAAACACCTACAATCAAAAGCATAGTTGCACTTTTAACAATGGTTGAAAACAAGAGTAGTATCATCATTATTAAAAATGCACCAATAAGAGCCCCGAAAAGGATTGCAATATAACCTCCAAAACTTGTATATAAAGCACCACCTGACAATAAAAGAAGTAACGCAACTCCCAAGCCGGCTCCTGTAGAGATACCCAAAATTGACGGATCTGCTAAAGGATTATTAAAAGATGTCTGCAACAAAAGTCCACAAACAGCCAAGGCCGCTCCTGACAAACATGATGTTACTATCAAAGGCAAACGACTCTCTAAAACAATAAACTCCCAAGCTCTATTAGATGATTTACCACAAATAACATTAAAAACGCCTGATACTGGGATATCTACAGAACCGACTAATAGTAAAGCAATTGACAATCCTATTATGCTCAATATAAGAGCAAATAATACTATCTTAAATCGCGACATAGCCCTACTCTATTTTTTTATAATATTTCAAATTATAGTCAGGAAGCAACTCTGGATGAAAAATTTTCAAATATTCTTTAAGAAGTAAATTTGGATGGAACGGAGTTTCTTCAAATAATCTACTTGTCGCTGTATTTGCACTATAAATATTTCCTTCTTTAAATGCTTCAAATTGGTTATTATGCGAATATAAATTTAGAAAAGTCTTTTTGGTCAAATCTGTCCCAATAGTAGAAACAAGCCAGAAATCAGCATCATTAGCCTTATTTAAAACTTGAGGAAAGTCAAGAGCTAAAGAGCCATTTGAATTATCATCACTCCATGGATACATAGCACCTGCATCTTTGTATAATATAGCCTTATAACTTTTACCGCCGGGGACATACCATACACCACTCATTACATATTCGGATATAACTTTAGGCCGAGACTCTGCTTTATTTGCAAAACTTTTTAAAGTTTCATATTCAGTTGCTACTGAATCAAATATAGAATCTGCTTTTTCTTCACTACAAAACAACATACCTATAAATTTAATCCATTCAGCCCTCCCCAATGGCGTAGTCTCCATATAGTCTGCCATCTCAATAATTGGGGTTCCTATATTTTCCAAGATTCCATAACCTGCATTTTGAAATGGTGAAAGGATAATAGCCTCAGGTGATTTGCTTATAATTTTTTCAGCAACAGGCGCCATTGTTGAACCACAGTCAATAACACTGCCGTTTTTTAAACCATCTACTATTTTCGGATTCTTAAAAAACGGCGCATCACAAACGGCCTGGATAGATGAAATATGCCCCAACTCATCAATAGCCTCTGCATGGACACCAGAATATACAAGGACATTTTTTAACGGAACTCTCACAAGCGTTCCGTTAGGCAAATTTTCAGGCAAGCAAGAATCTCGATGAACCAAGATATATGTATGCAAGATTTCTCCTTCTATCCATGGATTTTTAACTTTCACTTCAGTGTATTTATCCGCATGAAATACAGTTATTCCCTGCATGTATTTAAACTCTTGTTTATTCTCCTCACTTTTGCTCTTAGAGTTAGTGCAGGAAATACACAAGCAGGCAATTGATAATAATATTAATATTAGATTTTTCATTTTATATATTTTCTGCAAATATAACAAAAGGTGAGAGCATTGTCAAATGCGTCACATATTATCAGCATAGTGATATTAAAAAGTCTGGACGATATGCCCAGACTCTATACAATTAATTATCGTTCTAACAGAGGTCTCACCACTGGAATCAATTTATCGGCATATCGCCTAAAACCTATATCTGTAAAATGAATGCCATCAACAGTGCCTTCATTATCATATCCGGATAGACCTTCACTTGTCACATAGTATATATCTTTATATCCATCTTTTAAAAGTTTCTCGTAGTTTCGTCTAAATGCAGCATTTTTCTTTGGCAAATATGTGCGGAAGAAACTATCAAACTTGGCATAACTGTACATCGGACCTTCTACCATAACAACAGGAACTTCTGGCCTTAAATCTTTTAATATTTTAATGAAGCCGTATGTCAATGTATCACACATCATTTCAGTGCAATTAGGAACTGGGTCTATAACAAACACGCCCGCATCCTTTATTGAAGCCAATGCACGGGCAACACAAGCATCCATTTTTCCCTCGCCAGAAAAACCGAGGTTTACTACTTCACAATTTAAATCACGTTGCATCATATTTGTTGCAACCATTCCAGTTCTTGTTGAGCAACCTCCTTGCAATATGCTAGTGCCATACATTATAACTTTCTTACCCACTTTAGGGTTGTTAACTAAAGGCTGCTGAATGGTTGACTGTTCATCAACAGCAATTTCCATTTTTGTTACACCATCATATAATGGTAAATATATCAAATATTCATGCATTCTGCCATCTAAATTTTCTACAAAAATTTTTTCGCAAGATTTGGTTTTCTTATCAGCAATAGGTCTGTTTGTATTAACATATTCCCAACGACCTTCATCGTTAAGTATATATAAATCCATACCTTTCAAACCAGTATCAGCCATGTGGAACATATGTGTATCCCACAATAGTGTATAGCGTAAGCCAACACACTTAGAATCAGTTGCAAAACGGATTCCCAAACCACTACTACACTGCTGACGATTCCATAAGTCAGTACGAACACTGTCTTTTAAGTATTTAGGCAAGCGCTGAAAAGGTGTTTCTGTATCTGAAAACGCCTTATTAATCATTCTAAAGTTCAGTGCATCAACATATTTTAATGTTGTTTTCTTATCTTCTGCATTAACATTTACAGCCAATGCTAATAATAATGTTGCAAAACTTATACGCAACATCGTTTTAAGTAATTTCATAATATGGGTGTTAAGTTATAAATAATATCTAAGTACATGACAAAAATTTGAATACATCGAATTTGGGTGTGTATGTCGGTCGGAAAAGCACGTTTGAGATTTCCTCAAGACCATACTTGACCAATGACTTAGCCCTTCGCCCATGCTTCAGAATTTTTATCGGTTTAACGTATATATCTTTATGTTCACCAACGAGATACGCCCATACAAGAGCTATGCAGACCATCGCAAACAGACGTGCGATACGCACTCTGTCACGCAGTGGGTGTCCTCGATGTTGAAGCCCGAAGATTTCATGGCACGGAATGCCGTTTCAATCTCCCAGCGTTTTTTATAGGTCGCTACTCCATCTTCAGGTCGGTTGAAACAAATCAGGATCTGAAGTTCGGGTATCCCGTCAGAGTTTTTGATTCGACTTCCTGCAAGATAGACATACTGCCCTTTATGCAAAAAGAGCTTGTAGTAGAATTTCTCCTGTCCGACTTTAAGGGAATTGAAGAGCCACCACGCTCTGATTCTTTCTCCTGTGGAGGGCTTGACAACCCAAATATCCTGCCGGATACGGATATAGTATCGAATCCTGTTGTCGTTAAGCCAGCCAATCCATTCCTTACCGATAAACTCGCGATCGGCCACAAGGCAGTCGATGCAGTCATGTCCAAAAAGTCGGATGAACCGCTCCATGATATCCCTGCGTTCATCCCAATTGAATTGCCCCCCGTTTGTCCAAAAGACTGAACAGCAATGGAAAGGCAATGCCTTTGTAGGTGATGCCGAGAGTGAGTATATTGATGTTGAACTCTCCGAACTTCCAGTTGGTGCGGTCCATACTCAAAACCAAACCGTCCTTAACAGGAAGCAACGAGAAGATCATCCTTGCTACCAGGTCGAGGTTCAAGGCATAGTTGGCGATGAATCGCTGAATGCGGCGCAGATTGGAATCACGCTCAACCGACGTAGGCATTGCCGAAGCCAGTTTGTGAAGGCTCACAGTCTGCACCACACAAAGTGCATGCAAAGATATAAGCCATGTTTAATGCGGGCCAGATTCATCGATTTTCCAAAATACTCTTGCATAATCGGGAGGATTTGGTTAACTTTGGCCAAGTCCTTGGAATCAGTAGTCTTCATAGAGAAAGCGGCTAACTTTTCTTTTAAAGTTACTGATTTTCAAGGACTTTTGCAAATATAATCTATTGATAATTAAATGCTTAACAATAGAATTTTATTTTTTGTCATCTACTAAAAAATAATATTAAAAAGCATTTTTTTCTCCTTGTATGGCATTAATAACAGTCCTGAATATAATTTTTATATCCAACCAGAAAGACCAGTTTTCAATATACATAACATCATATTCAACTCGTTTCTCCATTTGCCAAAGCTCTTCTGTTTGACCTCTGTAGCCGCTAACCTGAGCAAGACCTGTTATCCCAGGCTTAATCATGTGCCGGACCATATACTTGTCAATTAAACGGCCATATTCTTCTGTTTGCTTAACCATATGTGGTCTTGGGCCTACGACAGACATATTTCCTATTAGAACATTAACAAATTGTGGCAATTCATCAAGACTTGTTTTTCTAAGGAAATCACCAACCTTAGTTTTTCGAGGGTCATTCTTAGTTGCCTGCAATTCATCAGATTTGTCGTTTACCTTCATTGTCCTGAATTTCAAACATGTAAATTCACGTCCTCTATAACCAGTTCTTTTTTGTTTAAAAAGAACTGGTCCCTTTGAAGAACATTTAATTGCTATTATTATTGGTACAAGTATAGTAAAAGACACTAACAGAATAACTGTCAATGAAAAAATCATATCAAATAGTCGCTTAAGCATTCTATTCCACCTTGACATCAAAGGGTTTGGCCTGTAAATCATTATAGGCAAATTTCCCATTGATGTTAAACTAAAGGTAGTTGTCATAAACCCACTAATCATAGGAACATAGAAGAATTGTACATCATAATCATCAGCAATTTATAATGCGACCAACATCTCCTGCTTCAGAAGGCAGAGCACAATAAATCTCATCTATTTGATTATCTGCTACAAAACTCTCAACATCTTTTAAGCACCCTGTGATTTTGATATCTTTATGCTTCTCATTGTCAAATATTCCTAATATTTTATAGCCATAACCTGGATCTGACTTTATTTCCGAGTATAATTTTTTTGCAGTTCCATTCCACCCTATTATTATTATTTTTCTAAAGTTTAATCCTCTCTTCCTGAAAAACTTAATGATTTTCCGTGATATAAGCCACCATAATGATAGGCATAAATAATATATGGAATAAAAATAGGCATACATTGTCAAAGGTACACTATCATACCCAATCAAAGTTGTGAATGCCATCATTATAAGAAAATGCAAAGAGAATGTCTGAAATAAAAGAATTATCATTTTATCTGCAAAAAGAATCCTCTTTTTATGGACTTCAGAGAACATAAAAATTGCTGGACAATATGAAATATTTAGTAACAGCCATATAACCTTATTACCAAATCCTGTTACATTGTCAAAAAAATAAAAAACAAACAAATAGACAAGATTTAATATAATAAAATCAAATAGCGTAGTTATTATATTTATCAAATATCCGTATCTGCCTTTAGTATTCACAATATTTTATATTATTTATGGCAAAAAGGCTAAATTGGATATTTTTAATCCAATTTTGCCTATAATTCTCACTTAAAGGGGAATGTGTCCATAATAAAATAACACATTCCCTTTTAATTACAATTTTTCGTCGATCAACTCAATTTTTTTCTCTATCGCAACTAATTCATCTTTGGCTTTAGCAATCCTTTTTTCCATTTCCTTAAGAACTGCTCCTCCTGATTTTGTCGATATATTAAAGAATCCTAAGTTGTTATCATACGTTTTCAACTCATTTCGCTTCTGCTCATATATTCTAACCAACCTGTCTCTTTCTCTAAAGAGTTTATTCTTATCTGAAGAAATTGAATCTATATTGTTAGCGAAATTCTCAAATTTTGAGCGACTTTCGTTAATGTCAAATTTATCATATGCCTCATTTAAAGACTTCTTATAATCTTCATAAACCTTGTCTTTTTCTTTATAAGGCACATGTCCAATTTGCTGAAATTCCTGTGCTAATGATTTAAGCAGGTCTTTAATTTCTTCTTTTGAAAGACTTTCATCAATAGTTTTCAATTTCTCGATGACTGCTTTCTTGAGTTTGAGATTTGTATGCTCTTGCTGATGAACATTTGATGTGTTTTTACTCTTGTTTTCAAAGAAATAGTCGCACGCTGATATAAAGCGCTTCCACACTGCATCTCCACTCTTTTTGGAAACCGGTCCGATAGTTTTCCATTCTTTCTGCATAGCAGTCAATTCGTCTGCCGTTTTCTTCCAATCAGTGCTATCTTTAAGTGCTTCTGCCCTCTCACACAATTTATGTTTTCTGGCAAGATTATCTGCAGATTCATCTTTCATTTTCTTAAAGAATGTAGCCTTTGCTGCAAAAAACTCATCACAAGTCTTGCGGAACCTTGCAAACAAATCATTGTTTACTTTTTTAGATGCAAATCCCAGAGTTTTCCACTGCTCTTGCAAATCAATTATTTGCTTTGTCGCATCATTCCACTTAACATAGGTATCTAAATCATCAATTTTAATTGATTCTATTTTCTCACAAATGGCTGTTTTTGCCATTTCGTTTTCTTTTTCCTTTTCTTTTCTACTTTCAAAAAATGCTTGATGCCTTTTATTTACAACAGAGGATGCCTCTTTAAATCTTTTCCAAAGGTCTTCTCTTAGATCCTTTACTACTGGGCCAACCTCCCTCCATTCATCATGCAGTTCTTGCAATTTCTTAAATGCAGAAATTATATCAGTTTCTTTGCCAAGCAATTCTGCTTCCTCGCACAATGCAATTTTAGCGTCAAGATTTTTCTTAAAGTCATAGTCACGTAATTCCTTATTTACTTTGAGCAAATCATAGAAATTCTCTCTCAAAGTTTGAAATTCTTTCCATAACGCTTTATCCTCAGCAACTGGAACATTCCCAATGGAATTAAAATCTTGCTGTAGTTGTTGGAATTTTGGATATTGCTTATTTATATTATCAGGGTCCTGGGTTAATTTCTCCAGCTCTAGTAGAATGTCTTTTTTTCTTGACAAATTAGCCTGTCTTTCTGCTTCGATAGCAGCGAGTTGGGCCGCTTTCTTCTCTTTGTATATATTGAGCAATTCTTTTAACTTATCCTCTTGAGGGTCAGGCATTGGTGCAAATGCAGAAATTTCATTTCCTTTTTCTACAAAAGCTTCCTTTTCTTTATCCAATTCTATATTCTTTAATACATAAAATTGGTGCTTGATGGCAACGACCTCGTCCTTCACTTCTTCTATGGGTTTTTCCACCAAACATGCAAGTTCACTAACTAACTCTTCTTTATTCAACAAAGACACTTTACCCTTAATCGTTTCAAGATTACTGGATTTGTTTTCTTCTGCTGGATCAAAATCCGGCGTTTGCAAGGTTCTGCCATTTAACTGCATTTCTACAGTTGCTGACTTGTCACACGATTCCATAATATCCATGTTTAGATTTTAGCAATTTTTACTGCCATACATATTAATTATTTTTCAAATTTACATTGAATTATTTAAATATCCTACTTATTTCATCTTTTTTTTAATTAAAAAGATTTTAAGAAGAATTATTGATATCAGTATTAACAAAATATTTCAATATTAATGTATTGATTTGCCTTTATTTCAAGTAGAAATATTGATTTTCATTTGTTAGTCCACTCATCTATAACTATATTTGCAAAAAACTTAAAAACCAAATTATTATGAGGATCTTATTCTATTCACTTATTTCATCGCTTATTGTTTTGTTTGCTCTTTCAGCAACTGCACAAAGCAAAAAATGCACGTTAAAAGTAACAAATGACGCAACAATACTTCATGCTTGGTGTTGGTCTTTTAATACAATTAAGAGTAATATGAAAGACATAGCAGCGGCAGGTTACACTTATGTCCAGACATCTCCTGCAAATACTTGTTTTATTGGAGAAAATGGCGGTAAACAGATTTTTGGAAATGGCAAATGGTATTATCACTATCAGCCGATTGATTGGAAAATTGGGAACTACCAGTTAGGAACCCGCGATGAATTTATTGCAATGTGTGCAGAGGCAAAACAATATGGTATCAAAATATTGGTTGATGTATTGCCAAATCACACAGCTTTTGATACAACAGCGGTTACGGATGATTTTAATAATGCTGTTGGAGGACATGAAAACCTTTATCATGCCAATGGATTAAATGAGATTACCGACTATAACGACAGATACCAATGCACTACAGGTGCTATGGGAGGATTACCTGACGTTAATACTGAAAATCCAGATTTCCAATATTACTATATGCAATATGTAAATGACTTAATTGCCTGTGGTGCTGATGGCTTTCGCTACGATACAGCAAAGCATATAGGATTGCCATCTGACCCACTTGATGCAAAATCTAAACAAAATGATTTTTGGGATGTTGCTATGGGGAGAAAACCAATTAAAGACATAACTTTAATGAATAAAGACAGTCTGTTCATCTATGGAGAAGTCCTTCAGGACAAAAACGTCAAGCAAGATGAATATGCTGAATATTTCGGTATGTGTGCAAGTAATTACGGACATGTTATCCGCACTATAATTTCTAACCGCAAAACATCCGTTGCAGAAGTATCAGACTGGCAACATTCTGTTTGCCCTGCAAAACTCACAACATGGGTTGAATCACATGATACATACTGCAATGCTAATGAATCGGCGAGTTTAACTGACACTCAAATCCGGTTAGGTTGGACTATTATTACCGCTCGTCAAAACGGTATTCCTTTATTCTATTCCCGCCCTGCTGGCAGCACTCGCGAAAACATTTGGGGTAATAATGTTATCGGAGAAAAAGGTAATGATGAATTTAAGCATCCAGAAGTGGTTGCAGTCAATAAATTCCGCAAGGCAATGTATGGCGAACTTGAAACCATTTCTACTTATAATAATGGGCAAGTCGTTATTATTGAGCGAGGCAACAAAGGTGCAGCAATCATAAACTTATCAACAAATCCTATATGTATTGAAGCAAAATCTGTTCTGCCGTCGGGAGATTATACCGACAAGGTACACAATAATAAATTTGTAGTAAAGAAAGGCATTATAAAAGCAACTCTTAAACCGGAATGTTCTTACTTAATATACTAATATGAAAAAATTAGCCCAAAATATTGTATGCCTTATAGGGATTATGGCAACAATAGGAAGTGTAAACTCACAGCAATTGGAATTTCTTGATGATGCAAAAGTTATAACAGTCACAGGTGATAACATTAACCTCAGAAAGAAACCAAATGTAAGTGCTCCAAAATTGATTAATGTCTGTTATCCAGAGACAGACAATTGCTCCTTAACTTGGAGTAATGATAAGAGCATAGGCCAAGGACTTGATGTAACACCTTGGCAAGCACATCGTGGCTGGAAGTATCTTGTTGCTGAAGAAACTCCAGAATGGTATGGAATCGAAATATCTGGATTCAAGACATATATAAACAAAAAATTTGCCAAAGAAGTAGCAGTTACGCCAATTACAGACAGCATGCTTACACAGATGCACGATTATGGCTATATAAACCAGAAACCGGGTATTACTCATGGCAAGTATAAAGGATATGCTCTCCTTTGTGTTTCTGGGTACGAAACCGAAGGATATATGGTGGGAAAGATTATCAATGGATTTGCTGTATTCGATAAGCACATCAATATATCAATTTATCACTCTGAAGATGTTCAACGTATACAAAAGGAAGCAAATGAATGGGGAGGATATTCATTTGCATACGGCAATCAACTTGCTTATGATTTCTGTGATGGTGGCTGCTATCTTTTAGATGTTAATAAGATGACCGACGCTGAATTAGATAGAATATTCTCATTGGCAGAAAAAGACGAAAATTATCCCACATTAATTTATGCAAATATTGGAGGTTCTATGGTTTGTATTGCAACAGTAAACGAATAGCAAGAACCTATCTTATTAGTTAAGGGGTTGTGTCGAAATAGATTTTTGACGCAACCCCTTTTAGGTGCGTTATAATTAATAAACTGCAAGGTGCTGATAATGAGATCAACAAGAGTTTGCTGACAGTAAATGACTGAGGTCAAATTTTGAAAGAAACGAAGCAGTTTGTAATTAATTATGACACACCGCCTATTTCAACCCTAAAAAGTTTTCGACCGATAATAAAATTAGGGCTGGATTAGAAAGTATAATAAAAAATTATTGCTGTCCGCTAAAAGTTTTCGACCGATTAAAATTCAGCCCTTTTAAGTTACCTTTGTCTTTGCAAAATATAATTCCAGTAACTATGAACAAAGGTACACATTTTACCGGACAGCCGATGTATGGTCAACTGATTAGTTTGCTTGACAAGCATGAAATTCTCAAATTCAGTCGTGAAAAGAAAGGAGAACGCTATGTAAAAGCACTTTGATGCTTACCAACATCTTGTTGTCATGCTATATGCAGTCATTAAAAGATTCGATTCTCTTCGAGAGATAACCGATTCCATGTTTCCAGAAGCTCGTAAGCTGGCACATCTTGGCATAAACATGATGCCAAGACGCAGCACATTGTCTGATGCCAATGCCCGTAGGCCAGAAGCCGTGTTTGAAAGCACATATCGCAGTTTATATGCACGTTACAAAGACGAACTTTCCTCGGACAGCCGAAAACGCCAGGTGCCATCCTGGCTTAATCGCCTGCAAATCATAGATTCAACTACCATATCATTGTTTTCCAACCTGCTTTTCAAGGGAGTAGGACGCAATCCAAAGACAGGTAAGAAGAAAGGTGGAATAAAAGTTCATACAAACATCCATGCCAATGAGGGAGTTCCGTCCGACATAAAGTTTACGTCTGCTGCAACAAATGATAGTTTCATGCTGAAACCAACCAATTATAATGAAGGGGACATTGTTGCTTTTAGACAGGGCATATATAGAATACGCCAAATTCGAGGAAATGACCAGTCGAGGTGTAATATATGTCACAAGGATGAAGAAAAATCTTGTCTATAATACACTCTCAGACACAATGTATATGGATCCCAATGGACTTATGAAAGAAAGAGTACAGATCGTTGAGTTTGCAAAGCATACAAAGGAAACAGGAGAAATCAAGCACAAGGCAAGGATTATCACATATGTTGATCTCAAGAAGAAAAAGCCCCAATTGATATCGCTACTTACTAACGATATGGCCATGTCTTCCGAAGAAATTATCGCCATATACCGCAAACGGTGGGAGATAGAGCTTCTTTTCAAGCAACTGAAGCAGAATTTTCCTCTGAGATATTTCTACGGAGAGAGTGCCAATGCCATAAAAATTCAGATTTGGGTTACTCTTATTGCAAATCTGCTTTTAATGATCATACAGAAACGAATTAAACGCTCTTGGAGTTTTTCCGGGCTGGCAACTATGGTAAGAATTATGCTCATGTACTATGTGAACTGCTATACTTTCCTTGAAGAACCAGAAAAAGATTGGGCGAAGATGCTTGAAGAGGCAAAGGAAGAGCCTCCTGAACCGTCTTTATTTGATTAAGGGGGGCTTACTTTTTCAAAAATTCATCCGCAACGCCTGTTTATGGGCATTGCGGATAGGATTTCTATGCTCTTTTGAGTTTTAGCGGACAGCAATAATAAAAAATGAGGAAATACCAATTGACTTGATAATTCCTCAATAAATTTTTATGCCGCTCTTATTTTAAGAAGAAGCATAACTTAATTTGTGCTATTCACTCATCTTCATTTCCCAGTTATTAAACGTTTACGCAATTATGATTAACAAATTAAAATCCTATTTATTAAACGTTTACGCAATTATGATTAACAAATTAAAATCCTATTGCAAAGGTATTATAACGTTTAAAATGTAAATTCACATATAGAAGAATATTAAAGAACCAATTAGGATGCCTAATTTAGATGCATTCAGCATTTCCAAATGAGCAGCATCAGGGAAAGACAGGTTGGCAATAAATAAAGAAACAGTGAAACCGATTCCGCCTAAAACCGACACTGCTCCAACCATTTTCCAATTAGCCCTATAGGGCATTGGCGCAAGTTTAAATTTAACAGCAAGCCATGTAAATGAGAAAATACCAATAAATTTGCCTAATACCAAACCACATATAACAGCCAAACCAACTCCGCTATATACATCTGTCATTTCCATACATCCAAGAAATATGCCTGCATTGGCAAAAGCAAACAATGGAATAATGATGTAGTTAACTAATGGATGTAAAGTATCCTCAAGGTCCTGTAAGGGAGAAATAACTTTATCTGACGCTGATTCAATCTGCTTCAGCCAATCCATTTGTGAATTTGTCAAAATCTGGCCTTTTTCGCTATCTTCTTCGTTTTCTGAGATAACAGGGAAATGAGAGATACTGCGTCTAATCATTGATATGTATTTTCGAGGGTTAAAGACTGGCTTAGCAGGAATACTAAAAGCAACTATTACGCCTGCTATTGTAGAATGAATACCAGAATTCAAGAAACAGTACCAAACGACAATACCTACCAATATATAATACATTTTGCTTTGAATTTTCCATACAGAACCCATTATCAATACCACGACTGCAATTGCCGCATATAGCAAATATGACAATTCTAAATGGGTTGTATAGCAAGTTGCAATAACAAGAATACCTCCAATATCATCAACAACTGCAAGAGTTGTCAAGAATATCTTCAACGAAATTGGAACTCGGCTACCAAGCATAGCCAAAACGCCAAGAGAAAATGCAATATCTGTTGCCATTGGAATTGCTGAACCTCTTGCAAATTCCTCTCCCCGCACTCAAGAACTGGAAGATACCAATAGGTACAACCATTCCTCCTATTGCTGCAATAATTGGCAATAAGGCTTGACGGAAAGAAGACAATTCGCCTACCAAAACTTCCCTCTTAATTTCCAATCCAATAGTAAAGAAGAATATAGCCATCAATGCATCATTTATAAACTGCATCAATGTCATTGTCTCCCCATTATGAGCAAACAGATTAAAATTTCCTATTTGCAAACTTATTTTATGATTCCAAAAATCAAAATAATGCTCGCGAATACCTGGAATATTCGCGGCAAGCAAAGCAAGGATGGTTGCCACTATCAAAGGATTACTCGCTTTTACATAGCCAACAATCATCTTTCTTGCAGAATAAAAAACATTTGTCATAAAACCTAAAATTTATCTTTCTTAATCTAATTTCAATACTGCGAGGAATGCCTTTTGCGGTACTTCAACAGCACCAATCTGCTTCATTCTCTTCTTTCCTTTCTTCTGTTTCTCCAACAGTTTTCTCTTCCGGCTAATATCTCCACCGTAACATTTTGCAGTAACGTCTTTTCTTACCGCCTTAATTGTTTCTCTTGCTATAATCTTAGCACCAATTGCCGCCTGGATTGCAATATCAAATTGCTGGCGCGGAATTAGTTCCTTTAATTTTTCACACATTCTCCTGCCAAATGATACAGAGTTATCAAAGTGGGTCAAAGTACTTAATGCATCAACAGATTCTCCATTAAGCAAAATATCCAATTTGACAAGTTTTGATTCTCTAAAATCATGAATATGATAATCAAATGAAGCGTAACCTTTAGAAATGCTCTTTAATTTGTCATAGAAGTCAATAACTATTTCACCCAAAGGCATATCAAATACTAACTCCACCCTATTTCCTGAGATAAATTCCTGCTTAATCAATTCACCTCGCTTGCCAAGGCATAATGTCATAATCGGACCTATAAAATCAGCAGTAGTTATAATTGATGCTCTAATATATGGTTCCTCGATATAATCTATTAAAGTTAAATCAGGCAGTCCTGACGGATTATGGACTTCTATAACATTTCCTTTCTTATCATGAACTTTATATGAAACGTTAGGCACTGTTGTAATAACATCCATATCAAATTCTCTGCCTAAACGCTCCTGTATAATCTCCATATGCAAAAGCCCAAGGAAACCGCATCGGAAACCGAATCCCAATGCTGCAGATGATTCTGGCTGGAATGTCAAAGACGCATCATTCAACTGTAACTTTTCAAGAGATGCTCGAAGGTTCTCAAAATCCTCTGTTTCAATGGGATAAACGCCAGCAAATACCATGGGCTTAACTTCTTGAAAACCGGCAATTGCTTTTTCACATGGATTAGAAACATGGGTTATTGTATCACCGACCTTAACCTCTCGTGAAGTCTTAATACCTGAAATAATATAGCCCACATTTCCTACTGACAACTCATCAGTTGGTAACATATTAAGTTTCAAGACTCCAATTTCTTCCGCATTATACTGTTTCCCTGTATTTACAAACTTTACGAAGTCTCCTTTTTTTATTGAGCCATTTACTACTTTGAAATAAGCAATAATTCCTCTAAATGGATTAAAAACAGAATCGAAAATCAATGCTTGAAATGGAGCATCTTTATCTCCTTTTGGAGCAGGAACTCTTTCTACAATTGCTTCAATGCATCAACTATTAGCAAAGCGCCCTCGCATGCCGCAATAGAGCGTGAAACTTCATATGAAAAATCGACATGTCCAGGGGTGTCAATCAAATTAAGCACAAAATCTTCACCATTGTGCCGATATGTCATTTGAATTGCATGACTTTTTATTGTAATACCCCTTTCTCTTTCAAGATCCATATTATCAAGCACTTGATCTTGCAAATCTTTTCCAGATATTGTATTTGTATATTCCAAAAGTCTGTCTGCAAGAGTACTTTTACCGTGGTCAATATGAGCAATA
>VOFI01001456.1_pt1 | contig 67944 bp, 82 predicted proteins | sample 5384131 | NCBI WGS metagenome assembly VOFI01 (sample SAMN12384728, study PRJNA508395) | human gut metagenome | isolation source: healthy gut H | host: Homo sapiens
AAGAATGTGACTGGAAATTACAAAATAGTTTTTCCTCTTGCGTCGCAAAGCTCACGAATAAAGGAACGTACTTCTGCGATGCCGATAGGGTCAAGACCGTTGATCGGCTCGTCCAAAATCAAAAGTTCCGGATCGTGCATAACTGCAAGGGCGATCGCAAGCCGCTGCTTCATACCAAGAGAATACTGTGAAAAGAGCTTTTTATCTTTGTAGGGCAGTCCTACCAGATCCAGAGCATCTTTGATGGCATGATTGTTTGGTACGCCCCGCAGAGTAGCAAAGATACGCAGGTTCTCTGTGCCGGTCAGATTGGGATAAAAGCCGGGGGACTCAATCAGGCTTCCGATACGGGGCAGCAACTTCTTTTCATTCCCCTGCAAAGACTTTCCCCCAGATTTTGACCTCCCCGGAAGTCGGCTTCGTTAAGCCCAACAGCATTTTCATGGTAGTGGTTTTTCCGGCTCCGTTTCTGCCCAGCAGACCATAAATTCTCCCACGCTTCACATGGATATTTAAGTCAGCCACACTCTTTTGTGAGCCGTATTGCTTCGTCAGATTTTTTGTTTCAATGATGTAATTTGTATCCATATTCAAAACCTCCTGTTCTGTAAGGTATTCTATCACGCCAACCTTGCATTAACCTTGCCGCAACCTTGCATTAACCTTGCAATTTGAAATCCGGCAAAAATGACAAAGGTTCCCGCCATAAAGACGGGAACCCGCTTAAATCTCCAAAGGAAAAAGCAACATAAATTCAGTTCCTTCTCCCGGAAAACTTTCAACTGTTATGCTTCCACCCATCTTTTCTACAAGCTGATGGACAATAGAAAGACCAAGTCCGCTGCCTTTTTCAGAGCGTCCTTTATCACACTTATAAAGCCGTTCAAATATGTGTTTCAAATCTTCTTTCTCAATTCCTACTCCATTATCCGCCAGCAGCAGCTCCATGTTATTTTCCTTCTTTGATAGGACAATTTTGATTTTGTCTGCATGGCTGTGAGCGATTACATTTTGAATGAGATTGTTGACGATCCTCATATAGCTGTCCATATCCAATCTTACCCGGACAGGCTGTTCGGGAATATCAATGTCATAATCAACCTGTTTATCCTCAAAAATCGGTATCCAGTCAATCAGGATATTTCTTGTCAGCTCTGCGGCCTCAACGCTCTGGATTTCCAAAGCAAACTCGTTGGAATTTAACTTGAACCAGTCAAAGAGCACATCAATATATTCTTTCAGATCATGGGCTTTCCGGCGGGCGGTTTCAATATAATCATCCCGGTCTTTTCCTGTGACCAGTCCTTTGTGTGCAGCGTCAAGATACCCAATCAGAGTGGTAAGGGGCGTTCGAACATCATGGGAAAGGCTCGTCATAAGCTGGCGGTTGGTTTCTTCTGTCTGCCGTACAGTTGAAAGTCTGCTTTCATAGGCCACAACGATCTCATTGATTTCATAGGCAAGAGGTGCTGTCAGTTCATTTGTTGCAGACAGAATACGCCGATTGCCATTTCCGTTTTTCACATCAACCAGCACATCGGTCATTTCTGCTATTTGTTTTTTTACACGCCGAACGAGAACGATGGAAGTCAATACAGCCACAACAGCAATCACAATGGACAAGAAAACGATGATTTCCATATTGGCTATACCTCCTTATTAAAGCGGTAGCCAATCCCTTTGACCGTTTGGATATACTTTGGGCTTGAAGGATTGACTTCTAATTTTTTACGAAGCCGACTGATAATCGCCATAATGTTACTGTCATCATAGAAATATTCTTCGCCCCAAACTTCCTCATAAATCTGCTGTTTTGTCAAAATTTTTCCTTGATGCTTTGCGCAGTACAGGAGCAGATCAAATTCCTTTGGTGGAAGTTCAAAAGTGCCATTTTCCGTCGTAACAGAACGATTTTCAAGGTCAATCTGCAATCCATCAAAATCCAGTTTTTGCACAGCTCCGGCTTGATGATTAAAGCGGGTGTAGCGGCGAATGAGGGACGCAATACGGGCAATCAGTTCGTCCATATCAAACGGTTTTGTCAGATAATCGTCCGCACCGGCCCGTAACCCTCGCACTTTAGAAGCACTGTCATTTTTGGATGTGAACATCAAAATCGGCAGGCTGTTTTCTTTGCGGATTTCTTCCAGCGTTTCAAAGCCATCCATACCAGGCATCATCACATCCAGCACCACAAGCTGATACTCCTGCTCTTTTAATTTTTGTAAGCCCTCTTTTCCCGTATTACAAAAATCAGCTTCTATATTTTCCGATTGTACGCTGCGTTTGATCAAAGCGCACAGTTCTCTGTCATCATCTATAATCAAAATTTTATTCATGGCGTAGTTCCTTTCCTTGTTTTGTCCGGCCATCAAGCGGCTTCTCCGCAGTTTTAGGGAGCAGCCAAACACCGGCCATTTTCACAGCGCCGGGGATACGCCCACCGGCACAATAATAATTTACCCTACGAGGTGTCACGCCCCATTTCTCGGCGGCCTCTTTCAATGTCATATAGTCCATTTCGCACTCCACAGAGTACATTATAGTTCTCTTTCTCGAACAATGCAAGAAACGGAATGTGAATTATAAACTTCAACCAACCTGCATATAGCAACATTCCACAGGCAAAGTATGAATTATACAATGTAACTGGGTGATGTTATATGGCGAAAGTTGAAGATTGTCCCGGTTTTGAAACCTTCGGCGCAGATGTCAAAGCCGCACGAGAGGCAAAGCGTCTGGCACGAAAAACATTGGCAGAAATGGTTGGGATTGAATGGCGGTATCTTGCCAACATTGAGAATCAAGGTGCGATTCCGAGCCTGCCTGTGATGATCCAGTTGATTAAGGTCTGCGGACTTCCCGTGGAACGGTATTTTAACCCGGAGATCATGCGGGAAGAAAGCGAACAGCGGCAACGGGTCAGCCACAAGCTGAAGCTTTGCCCTGAAGAATACCTGCCGATTATCGAAGGTGCCATAGACGGGGCGCTCAAAATGGAACAGACTGCGAAGCAGAAGGAGGACGCATAATCGCGGCCTCCTTCTGGCGTTTCTATATCAAGTTTCCCGGCACTTTTCCCAAAGTTCCCGGCACCTCTGCTGGATTTCTCCGGTTTCTGTCACAGTCAGATCGCGGTCATTTCCGGTAATCTTATCTTCCAGAAAGTTGGCGTATGTATCCAGCAAGGCGTTTCGCAAATCCTCCGGAGTTTTCTGTATTTCGGCGCTGTACCAGTCATTCCGGTGAGGTTCCCATGCCATCAATGTATAACCGTGGCTGGTCTGCACCACCTCATACAGAGGATCATCATCCAGATATGCCTGAAACACTTCCAGAACCTTTTCAAAGGTCAGCATTTCCCACACCTCCCATTCAACTGCAAATCAGTTCCCTGATTAAAATTTCCTCAATCTGTGCCGTTAATGTGTTCATCAGTCCTACCCAGCGCATAGGATCACAGGCTTTCAGTTCCTCAGTGACACCCGCAGCCTCCATCATGTGAGGCAACATGGTGTCCACGCGCTCCTGCGCTGTCCAATCAATCTCTAACAGGTGCGGATACAGTTTCTCGCTCATCAGTAGTTGGTTGTAGAGAATAGGACGGTGTTCCTTCAGGTAGGACTTTCGCATCCTGCCGTACTTGCCGATAGAAGTTTCCGGCTGTTCAGAAAGTTTTAGGTTGGGTATATCATAATCTCCACAACGAATGTAAGTCAACTTACTCATATTCATGCTCCTTTGCTCCGTGATGATTAGACTGCTGCGCTGGCTGCTATGCTGCCTTTGCGCGGTTCTTCTTTTGGTAGCTGCCCGATAGTAGAAAAAACACCTTTTTTCATATCCTCAGCCCGGATCAGGGCTTTCTTAGCGTCCATTTCCGCTTTTTTCTTTGCCTTAATTTTGTCCTCATACCGTTTTTGTGCGCCGCTGGCTTTCCGCTTCAAATAGTTCTGATGGAGCCTGTCCTTGCGTTCTTCTCTTTTCCGCAATTCTTCCTGTTCCTCTGGGGTTAAAGGAACCGGCTGTAAGGATGGTGGAATATAGCGTCCTAAAAAATTAAAGTAGATTTCAATTTCCTGCGTGGTATCCTGACTGCCTTTTCGGGAGCGTTCATGGACAAGGATTTTCTCTACAAACTCGTTGAGCATGGTATTTGTCAGCGTGTCAAAATTCTCGTACTTATCAATCAGGGCTATAAATTTCTCCGCTGATTTCTGGCTCTGTTCATAGCCGGTAACAGCCTTTTCCAGCTCCGCAATTTCAATCTCAAGTGCGTCCTGCTCTTTGGCATACTGTGCATCAAGCGCCTTATATCGTGCATCCGGCAGTTTGCCGAGGGCGTTGTCCTCATAGATTTTGCAAATCAGTTTTTCCAGTTCTCCGGCTCTCTTTTGGGCAGCAGCCAGACGCCTGCGCTTTTTCGATATATCGGCACTCTGTTGAGCAACCTGCGTCTCCTGAACAGTGTGAATAAATTCCGTCCGGTCATTTCTGGAATATTCAGCGATAGCCCGGAGCGTGTCGGAAACCAATGTCAGGACAGCACTCTCATTGATACGGTGTTGTGTAGGGCATAGTGTCCCACACGGAACTTTGGTATAATTGGAACAGGTATATTGAGAAATCCGCTTGCCATTGTTGGTGCGGTGGACATACATCTTGCCGCCGCAATCGGCACAATAGAGTAAGCCTGTGAGGGGAGCCGCTTCGCCCCAGCCGTTTGGATAACGCCGTACATTGCTGCGGATTTTCTGCGCCAAATCAAAGGTCTGCTGGTCGATAATGGCTTCATGGGTATTCTCAAAGATCGTCCATTCGTCCTCAGAAACATAGTGGCTTTTCTTGTCCTTAAAGTGCTTGCGGGTCTTGAAATTGATGGTATGCCCTAAATACTCTCGTTTTTTCAAAATGTTCACGATGGTAGATGATCCCCATCCATAGGGGTCTTTGACCGGCTTTGAACGGTTCACACCCTCGTTGAAGCGGGCAAGGTGTACGACAGGAATTTCAATCCGGTCTATGGATAATTTGGCGATCTGATAAGGCCCATATCCCTCCAGCGTGAGGGAGAAGATACGGCGTACCACTTCGGAAGCTTCCTCATCTACCAACCAATGCTCCCGCTTTTCGTCCCACAGATAGCCGTAAATGACGGTGCCGGTCAGATGCTTGCCGCTCATACCTTTGGACTTGAACACGGAGCGGATTTTCCGGCTGGTGTCGCGGGCGTAAAACTCGTTCATAATGTTGCGGAAGGGGGTAAAATCATCGTCGCCTTTCAGACTGTCCACACCGTCATTGATAGCGATCAGCCGGACGCCGCGCTGCCGCAAAATCTCCATGACCTGGCCGACTTTCAGATAGTCGCGCCCAGGCGGCTCATGTCCTTTATGACGATGGCCTCCACCCGTCCGGCCTCGACTTCCTCCATCATCGCCAGAAAGCCAGGACGGTCAAAACGGGTTCCCGATACGCCGTCATCGGTGAAGTGTGTGGGGTTCGGCAGCCCATTCCGGCGGGCAAAACTCCTCTAACATCTGCTTTTGATGGCTTATGGAGTTGCTCTCGCCCTGTAACTCATCGTCGCGGCTCAAGCGCTCATACAGTGGGGTAATTTTTTCGTTTCTCATGGCTGTACCTCCTGAAACAAAAATGCTCTAAGTGATTGCTTCACTAACCATGACAACAATCATGATTAAGAAGTCACTTAGAGCATATATCACCGGCCGACAGCAAAAACTTTTTTTGTACTGCCGGACGGCGAAGTGGTCCGGGTCTTTCTGTTCCAGCCGTTCAAACATGAGGTCCACCGGGCTTTGAAAGTCCGGGTCATCCTCGCGGGCTTCACTGGCGTTTATCATTTCCAGCAGGGTGGTGAAGTTCATTTCCTCTGCCGGGGCCTCGTACCAGATGTAGCCAATGAGTGCGGTGTAGAACAGCCGTTCCGACTTCACCCAAAAATCTTCTGCTGATTTTTCACCCTCGCCTTTGGTGTTAGCGATAAGGGTATTCACTAGCGTCAGCACGTCTTCCGAGTGGATGTAGACAAAGGGGTTGTACTTCATGGACTTGGAAAAGTTTATCGTGTTCAGGATTTTCACCCGGTAGCCTGCCCGCTGGAACATTTGGCCCGTTTCCAGAACCAGTGTGCCTTTTGGGTCTGTGACCACAAATGAGGTGGGATAGTCGGAAGTGGGGAAACATTGCATGAGGTTGGGCTTCACATAGAAGCGGGTCTTGCCGCTGCCGGAGCCGCCGATCACAAGCACATTTTTGTTCCGGGCTGTTTTGGGGTCTTTGGGCCGCCCGGTCATGGTCAAGCGTTCGGTCTGGGTCAGCAGGATGTTGTTTTCAAACTTGGGGTCGATGTACGGGGCAATGTCTTTAGCGGTGCCCCATCGGGCAGAGCCGTATTCCTCGCCCTTGCGGTACTTTTTGGCGTTTTTACCCTTGCTGTACACGATGAGCCGGACAGCCACCGCACCAACAACACCCACGCACAGGTCAAGCGGATGCAGGCTGGGCAGCGGGCTTGCAAAGGCGACAGAGATGCCGTTCGTCAGGTGGAGCAGCTTTGCCGAAGCATCCACGCCCGCCGCCAGACGGTACGCCTGCCCGCATTTGGCGAACAGGTACACGAACAGCAGATACGGCAGGTTCAGCACCAACAGCTTTTTTCCATTCAGGCTTCATCGTTCCAGCCCCCTTTGCTTGATTTTTTCTTTGGCGCGTTTTGGCTGCTGGGCCGCTTTCTGCTTGGCTGCTGCCAGCACCTTGCGGATGGAGGGCCGCTGCTCCTTGGAGAGCGTTTTGGCGGTGAACTCCCGGAACGCCTGTTCCAGATTATCCGCATCCTTGGCCTTGAAGATCACGATGTAGTGGGGCGGCTGGGTGGTCTTATCTTTTCGTAAGGTAAAATCCACGCCGTATTTCTTGGCGCATGGCTTGAACGCTCCAATGTTGGCCTCGGTGATCTCAATGTTGGTCAGGGCTGCGCCGTGGGCTTTCAGCTGTTTCAGGCTTGCTTGCCGTGGTGCAGCTTTGGCCCCTTGGCCCGGTGCTGCAAATATTTTTTCAGGGCAGCTTGCAACGCTTGGGCGGTGAGCTTGCCCGTTTTCATGGACAGGGCAATAGTTTTCTGGGTGACTTCTTCCTGCATTCAGCATCCCTCCTTGGCAGGTAGTCGGAAAAACAGCAGCTAGGGTGGAACCACCAGCCGCCGCAGGTAAAGGGTTCTCATGGGTGGACGCTCCTTTCGGTCAGGTGTTGGGCGGGCGGCCCCAATCGGACTGCGCCATATCATGCGCCACAAGGGACGCATAGTAGCTGTTGATGGTGCTGGGGGCGTTGAACAGCATGGCCCGCAGGTATTGCTTGATGTTTCGGACTTTGGTGGTGTTGTCCCGCAGGCAGTCCATGACAAATTCGATGTGATGGCTATCCAGCTTCAAGAATTTCGCCTTGACCAGCTCTGCCGGGTAATCGTCCCCGGCCACCCGGATGGACTTGCGGTTGGTGCAGACCGTTTCCAGCAGGATGTCCACGATCTCGTCCAGCTGCTCCCGGTCTATCCGGGGATTCTGGGTGAGGGTGTCATACTCGATGTTCTCCAAAATCAGGCCCCGGTAGATTTGATAGGCCGTTTCCTTTCGGCTTCCCGTCCGTTCCGGCGGCGGTGCCTCTGCCTCGTCCTCGTCCAAAGGCAAGGGGTTTGGGGAATGGATAGGAATGGAATCGGTATTTAATCCCTCTTTCTTTTGTTTTTCTGTAATTAGTTTATCTTTATTTAATTGCATTGGATTTTCCAACGTAGGGTTTTCCTGCGTGGGATTCTCCAACGTTGGATTTTCCAATGTAGGTGAAACCGATGCAGGGACAGGCTGCGGCAGCTCGAAGATCACATAGTCTGCGCCGCGCAGCCGCCCTTTCTCGTCCCGTTCTCTGGAGCGCTGGATGTAGCCCGCCTGTTCCAGCTCCCGGATGGCCTGCCGTATCGCATCGATGCTTTCCCGGTTGATACGGGCCAGCCCTTGCAGGGTATAGTCCCAATCTTCCGGCAGGGAGAGCATTTGGGATAAAAGACCTTTGGCTTTCAGGGACAAGGCCCGGTTCCGCAGGTGGTGGTTTGACATGACCGTGTAGCCGCTGTTCTTTTCTACCCGAAATACTGCCATTTCACGGATGCCTCCTTTCGTTGTAAACAAAAAAAGCAGCGTTCATTTGCTCCCGGTGATGGGAGAAGTGAACGCTGCGCGTACTTGATAATTTTTAGGTTGTGTGGTATATAAAAGGCAACTATATTTCAAACACGGCTGCCCATCGGGGTGCAATACAAGCAAGTTGCTATCCGATGACCTTAAAAACGAATTGTACTACGATGGTTTTTGAAAAGTTCTGTATCACTACTCGCACCAAACAATGAAAATCCGAACCTTTTCTCGATAGGAGAAGGGTTCGGATTTTTTTATTTTCCTTGCGCTGGGATTTTCTGATTTACAAACCTGAAGTGCTGTATTATAATAAAGTAATCACACAACAGGAGGCTCCTCAGAATGTCCCATTTGATCGAAACGGTATACAACCTGCTCTGGGGTGATTTGTTCACCCTGCCGGTGGGCGGCGGCATCGGCATTTCGCTGATGGCGGTGCTGCTGCTCACGGCGGGCGTGTTGTTCACCCTGCGCACCCGGCTGCTGCCCGTGCGGCTGTTCCGGGATATGATCGCCGCTGTCTGCGAAAAGAACCAGAGCAGGGACAGCCTTTCCTCTTTTCAGACGCTCATCGTCTCCACGGCCACCCGGGTAGGCATGGGCAATCTGGTGGGCGTGGTGGCGGCAGTGTCTGCCGGTGGTGCCGGTGCGGTGTTCTGGATGTGGGTCACGGCCCTGCTGGGGGCCTCTACCTCCTTTGTGGAATCCACACTGGCCCAGAAGTACCGGCAGCCCGACCCGCTCTATGGCGGTCAGCGCGGCGGCCCAGCTTACTACATCCATGTGCTGGCCGAGCGCAAGCGGGGCAAAAAGCTGCATCATTCCATCATCGCGGTGTTGTTTGCCATTTCGGGCCTCATCTGCTGGTGCGGCATCAGCCAGGTCATCAGCAACTCGGTCAGCTCTGCCTTTGCCAATGCGTTCTCCATCCCGCCCATCGTGACCACGGTGGTGCTGGTGGTGCTCTCGGCGGTCATTGTCCTGCGCAAGGATGCCACCGTGAAAAGCCTGGATGTTATCGTGCCGATCATGGCGGTCTGCTATTTCGTGATGACGGTCATCATCATTGCGGTAAATTTCCGTCAGCTGCCCGCTGTGCTGGGCCGCATCTTCTCGGAAGCCTTCGGCCTGCGGCAGGTGGCCGCGGGCGGGTTTGGCGCGGTGCTGATGCAGGGCGTCAAGCGCGGCCTGTTCTCCAATGAAGCAGGCAGCGGTTCGGCCCCCTGTGCGGCAGCGGCTGCCTCCTGCGATGATCCTGTGAAGATGGGCTTTGTGCAGGCACTGGGTGTCCTGATCGACACGGTGGTCATCTGCAGCTGCACTGCCTTTATGATGCTGCTGGCTCCCGCAAATGTCACCACTGGGCTGACCGGCATGGACCTGCTGCAGGCAGCGGCGCAGTACCATCTGGGCGGCTTTGGTGTCGTGTTCATTGCGGCCACGCTGGCGCTGTTCAGCTTTTCCACCTTCATCGGCATCCTGTTCTATGCCCGCTCCAATGTGGCGTACCTCTTTGGCGACCGCTGGGGCTGGCAGACAGCCTATAAAGTGCTGGCCCTTGTCATGCTGATGGTGGGCGGCCTGGAAGCCTATACCGTGGTGTGGGACCTGGGCGACGTGGGCATCGGCCTGATGACCATATTCAACCTCATTGCCCTATACCCCATGTCCGGCGAAGCCATTGCCGCTTTGCGGGATTACGAGCGCCGGAAACATCTGACCCAAAACTGATCCTGCCGACAGCTTCCGCAGAAAAGCTGCAAAAATCCGAAAAAAGTAGTTGACAAATCGCCCGCAGTCTGATAAAATAAACAAGTCGTCCGGCAATGGACGTGAACATTTGGGCGTGTTCCCGAGTGGCCAATGGGGACAGACTGTAAATCTGCTGCTTTTCAGCTTCGGTGGTTCGAATCCACCCGCGCCCACCAAGAACTCCAGTATCCGAACCGGGTACTGGAGTTTCTGTTTTGTAATAATCTTCCCGGAGGCTAGGCGGGTGGGTTCGAACGGCATCGGCCCGCCGAATAGTCCGGAGGGCAAAAAAGCCCCTGCGGGGCTTTTTTAGATGCGCGGCTCGCGACATCCACCCGCGCCCATAAAAAAGACCGCCAGTGTAGAGATACGCTGGCGGTTTTCTGTTTGCAGAAAGTTTGGGTTTTCATGCGGGTGGATTCGAACAGCTGCGGCGACATCGCTGAAGATGGCGCAAAAACAGCCCGGTGGGCTGTTTTTAGCAGCGCGGCTCGCGACATCCACCCGCGCCCATAAAAAGAACGCCGACGTAGAGATACGCTGGCGGTTTTCTGTTTGCAGAAGATTTGAGTTTTCATGCGGGTGGATTCGAACAGCTGCGGCCCCGTCGCAGAAGAAGTGGCAAAAACAGCCCAGTGGGCTGTTTTTAGCAGCGCGGCTTGCGTAATCCACCCGCACCCATAAAAAGACCGTCAGCGTAGAGATACGCTGGCGGTTTTCTGTTTGCAGAAGATGGTGCGCAGAAAAGGAGAAGCGTGTTCCCGGGATCGGGAGCGCGCTTCTCCTTTATTATATAGTAATTATAGTATCGGCTCAGAGCTCGTTGCCGGGGAATGCCGTCAAAGCCCTTTTGCAGGTCGGCATCGGTGGGGATGTAGTCGGTCATCAGGCCGTCGTGGAACTTCTCGTAGGCAACCATGTCAAAGTAGCCGGTGCCGGTCAGGCCAAAGACGATGGTCTTTTCCTCGCCGGTCTCCTTGCACTTGAGGGCCTCGTCAATGGCCACCCGGATGGCGTGGCTGCTCTCGGGGGCGGGCAGGATGCCCTCTCACTGGTTTGGCTGGATTTTATCACGTCATTGTCCTGAAGTCAAGAGGGGAATTTCGATTTTCATAAAATAATTTACGCCCCCGGCAGAAACAGCAGCGTGCCCCGGGCGGTCAGTACAGGCTGGAACAGGCAGCCCGCCAGCCCGGCGGTGAGCGCCACGACGAGAAACAGCAGTGCCAGAACCAGAACAAGCCGGGCCAGCCCGAAGCGGTGGTGCCCGGCGGGGACTTTTTGCGCTGCATGGTCAAACCTCCCTTTGTATCAGAGCTCTGCGCCATCCTATGCCGGGCTGTGCCGATTGTGTGCGGGCGCAAAATGTGGTACACTGTTACCGACAAATCACGGAGGAACTGTTATGCTGACCATTACACTGCTGGGCACGGCGGCCACCATGCCCCTGCCGGACCGTGCCCTGACCGCCGCGCTGGCCGAATGCGGGGGCCATGCCCTGCTGTTTGACTGCGGCGAGGGTACGCAGGCGGCGGCCCGCCGCGCCGGGGTCAACCTGATGAAGCTGGACGCCATCTGCCTGACCCACTATCACGGCGACCATATCTTCGGCCTGCCGGGCCTGCTGCAGACGCTGGGCTGTCAGGGCCGGGAGCGCCCGCTGACCCTTTACGGCCCGGAGGGGCTGGGGAAATCTGGCCCGCCCTGCGCACCCTGGCCGGGCCGCTGCCGTATCCGGTCAGGGCTGTGCAGCTGGACACAGATCCCATCGACCTGACCACCCTTTCCTCCGGCTGGCCTGCGGGGGCGCAGCTTACGCCTTTCCGCACCCGGCACCGGGTGCCCAGCCGGGGCTACCGGCTCGACCTGCCCCGGGCAGGCCGCTTTGACCCTGCAAAGGCCCGGGCACTGAACGTTCCGGTGCCTGCATGGAAACTGCTCCAGCGGGGCCAGAGCATCCCGCTGGAAAGCGGGGCGGTGGTCGCTCCCGCGGATGTGCTGGGCCCGGCACGCCGGGGTCTGCGGTTCGTGTTCTCGGGTGATACCGCTCCCTGCCCGGCGCTGGAACGGGCCGCGCAGAACGCCGACCTTTTCCTCTGCGATGCCACCTACCCTGACAATGAGCAGGAGGCGCAGGCAAAGCAGTGGGGGCACAGCACTTTTGCGCAGGGTGCGGCCATTGCAAAAAAGGCTGACGTGCGCCGGTTCTGGCTGATGCATTATTCGCCCATGATCCTTGAACCGGAAGCCGCCCTGCCCAATGCGCAGGCGGTATTCCCGGCGGCGGAGTGCGGCTTTGACGGCAAACAGATCATCCTGCAATATGACGAGGAAGCAACATGACAACGATCAAACTTGACCCTGGTGCAGCCCTGCTGCTGGATGCGCTCCATGGGGCGGGCCATGCGGCCTACGCTGTGGGCGGCTGTGTCCGGGACAGCCTGCTGGGGCTGGACCCCCACGATTGGGACCTCTGCACCAGCGCCCGCCCGGAGCAGGTGATGGCGCTGTTCGGGGAGGAAAAGTGCATCCCCACCGGCCTGCAGCACGGCACGGTAACGGTGAAGCAGGGCGGCAGGCTCTATGAGACAACGACATTCCGCACCGAGGGGGGCCTACTCCGATGGCCGCCACCCGGATGCCGTCTGCTTTGTGCCGGATGTGCGGGAGGATCTTGCCCGGCGGGATTTCACCATCAACGCCATGGCATACAGCGCCGAGGAAGGGCTCATCGACCCCTTTGGCGGGCGGGACGACCTTGCCGCTCATCTCGTGCGGGCGGTGGGGGAACCGGAACGCCGCTTTGAGGAGGACGCGCTGCGCATCCTGCGGCTCTACCGGTTCGCGGCCCGGTTCGGCTTTGCCATCGACCCAGCCACCGGTGCTGCTGCCCGGGCACTGGGGCCGCATCTGGACTGCGTTTCGGCGGAGCGCATCCAGGAAGAACTGCTCAAGCTGCTGGCGGCACCCCGGCCCGGAAGCTATCTGGAACCCGCCGTTCTGGCCGTTGTCCTGCCGGAGCTGGAACCGGAAAAACAGCCGGAACGGTTTGCGGAACTCTGCCGTACCATCGACCGGATCGAACCGACAGCGGAGAACGTGCCCGCCCGGCTGGCGGCCCTTCTCTACCCGCTGGGTGAAGCCGGTGCCCGCAAAGCTCTGCGCAAACTGAAATGCTCCAACGCGCTCACAGATGAGGTGACAGCGTTGGAAAGGGAAGCTGGAGGGGGTGCCGGGAGCTTTCTCCTCGGACACGAATCGGGCCATTCCATCGCCCGCCCTATTGCCTGCGGCAACAGGGTCCCACCCCAGCGGACGGTCCTTGGAGAAACTCCCGGCACCCCCAACACCACGCTGACCGTACAGGCCAAACGTCTTTTGGGCCGCTATGAGCTGCCGACGATCCAGCGCCTGACCGCCCTTTGCAGTGCCCGGCATCCGGAACAGGCCGAGGCCTTTTCTGCCCTGCAGGCCGAGGCGGAGCGGCTGACAGCAGAAAATGCCTGTTGCCGGGTGAGCCAGCTGGCCGTGAATGGCCGTGACCTGATGGCGGCGGGGGTCAGACCCCGCCCGGGCCTGCGGCAGGTGCTGAACGCCCTGCTGGAGGCCGTCATCACCGGGCAGACACCCAATGAAAAAAGACGCGCTGCTGGCAGCGGCGGCTCGATTTTCTGCGTCTTGACAAGAGAAAGAAGCTGCGGTAGTATTATACTACTGTTTTAGTGTGTTATTGAATGAGGGACGATATGACAGAAGCACAGAACACGAAGCGCCCCGGGGCACTCATTGCCATGAGCGGCGGCGTGGACAGCTCGGTGGCGGCATGGCTCATGCAGCAGGCAGGGTATGACTGCACCGGCATCACCATGCGGCTCACCCGCAACGAGACGCTGGGGCAGTCCGGTTTCCACACCTGCTGCTCCGAAAAGGATATCGAAGATGCCGCCGAGGTGGCCTTTGCGATGGATATCCCCTATGAGGTGCTGGATTTCACCGCCGACTTCCGGGAGAAGATCATCGAAAAATTCATCCGGGTGTATGAGACGGGCGGCACGCCGAACCCCTGCATCGACTGCAACCGGTATATGAAGTTCGACCACCTGCTCCGCTGGGCCGAGAGCCATGGCATGGAGTATGTGGTCACGGGCCATTACGCCCGGGTGGAGCAGGACGAGGCCACCGGCCGCTGGCTGCTGCAAAAAGGGGCTGGACGAGGGCAAGGATCAGAGCTATGTGCTCTATAACCTGACCCAGGAGCAGCTGGCCCATGTGCGCCTGCCGCTGGGGGGGCTGCACAAGACCGAAGTGCGTGAGATCGCGGAAAAGCAGCATTTCATCAACGCCCGCAAGCACGACAGCCAGGATATCTGCTTTGTGCCGGACGGCGATTACGCCCGCTTCATGGAGGACTTCACCGGCAAGCATTACCCGGCAGGCGATTTTCTGGACGAGAACGGCAAAAAGGTGGGTACCCACAACGGTGCGGTGCGGTATACCATCGGCCAACGCAAGGGCCTTGGCCTTGCCATGGGTGCGCCGGTGTATGTCTGCGCCAAGGATATGCAGGCCAACACCGTCAGGGTGGGCCCGGAGGAGAACCTGTTCGACCGCATTGTCTATGCCGACGAGGTGAACTGGATCGCCATCCCGGAGCTGACCGCGCCCTTGCGGGTCACGGCCCGCACCCGCTACCACCAGACCGAGCAGGCGGCCACCGTCTACCCGGCGGGAGAGGGACGGTTCCGGCTGGAATTTGACCAGCCCCAGCGTGCTCCCACGCCCGGTCAGGCCGTGGTGCTGTATCAGGGGGATGTTGTGCTGGGGGGCGGCACGATTGTGGCGGTCGAATAAACCGCTCAGGTGCTTTGCAGGAAAGTGATAAAGCAAAACGAAAGCAGCTGTGCCGAACCGGTAAAATGAACGGCACAGTGTAAAATGGAGGAGCAAGTATCTATGCAGGATCAATATTCCCGCACCCAGCTGCTGCTGGGTAAGGAAGCAATGGAAAAGCTGCACAATTCCCGTGTGGCCGTGTTTGGCGTTGGCGGTGTTGGAGGCTATACGGTGGAAGCACTGGCACGCAGCGGTGTGGGCGCGCTGGACCTCATTGATGATGACAAGGTCTGCCTGACCAACCTGAACCGCCAGATCGTGGCCACCCGCAAGACCGTGGGCCAGTACAAGGTGGATGTGGCCGAACAGCGTATCCACGAGATCGACCCCAACATCAAGGTCACCACCTACAAGATCTTCTTCACCCCGGAAACGCAGGATCAGTTCGATTTCACCCAGTACGACTATGTGGTGGATGCCATCGACACCGTCACCGGCAAGATCGCGCTGGTGGTCAAGGCCAAGGAGGCCGGTACCCCCATCATCTGCGCCATGGGTGCAGGCAACAAGATGGACCCCACCCGCTTTGAGGTGACGGATATCTACAAGACCTCCGTCTGCCCGTTGGCCAAGGTGATGCGCACCGAGTGCCGCAAGCGGCGGATCAAGCACCTGAAGGTCGTCTACTCCAAAGAGCCTGCCATGACCCCCATCGAGGATGATTCCATCAGCTGCAAGGACCACTGCATCTGCCCCCCGGGCACCCAGCGCAAGTGCACCATCCGGCGCTCGGTCCCCGGCTCCAACGCCTTTGTGCCCTCGGTGGCCGGGCTCATCATCGGCGGCGAGGTCGTGAAGGATCTGGTCGGATTTGTGCCGATGAAAGGTTAAAAACGAGAACGCCCCTCTCCGGTCTCACAGATGCCGGAGAGGGGCGTTTTGGGTCAGGAAAACCGCTCTCACGGCATGGGAACAGGTGGAGCGTGCAGCGGGCCGCAGGGCTGCCGCCTGCCCCGGGCGTAGCCATTGGCGGTCACCCCAGCAAACACAATGTTGAAATACGTTCATTTGACAAAATACTTTTGCTAATTTATACTGGGATGCATATTCACATGCAAAAATCAAGGATAGAAGATAGGAAGTATCGTCATGCTGACTCTGGATAAGATCTACCATGCAGCCTTTGTGCTCAAGGACGTTGCCCGCAAGACCGACCTGATTGAAGCACCCAAGCTCTCCAAGGACTGCCGCCTCTACCTCAAGACCGAGAACCTGCAGGTGACCGGCAGCTTCAAGGTGCGGGGAGCCTATTATAAGATCAGCCAGCTCTCCAGGGAGGAGAGCGAAAAGGGCGTGATCGCCTGCTCTGCTTACGGCAACCACGCACAGGGCGTGGCGCTGGCTGCTACCCGTCGCGGCATCAAGAGCATCGTCTGTATGCCGGACGGTGCCCCCATCATGAAGGTGGAGAATACCAAGAATCTGGGCGCAGAGGTGTGTCTGGTGCCCGGCACCTATGATGATGCCCACGACAAGGCCGTGGAGCTGCAGGACGAGACCGGCATGACCTTCATCCACCCCTATGACGATGAGCAGGTCATCGCAGGTCAGGGCACCATTGGTCTGGAGATCCTTGACCAGCTGCCCGATCTGGATGCCGTCATCGTGCCCGTGGGCGGCGGCGGCCTGATCTCCGGCGTGGCCTTTGCCATCAAGAGCCTGCGCCCCGAGGTCAAGGTCTATGGTGTGCAGGCCGAGGGTGCCCCCAGCATGTACCGCAGCCTGCATGAGCACAAGTATCAGACCCTGAAAAATGTGGCCACCTTTGCGGACGGCATTCAGGTCAAGACCCCCGGCGAGCTGACCTATCAGCTCTGCGAGGAATATGTGGACGACATCGTGACCGTGAGCGAGGATGAGACCGCTGCCGCCATCCTCTCGCTGATGGAGAACCAGAAGCTGGTTGCCGAGGGTGCCGGTGCCGTGCCGGTGGCTGCAGTGCTGTTCCACAAGCTGCCCATCGAGGGCAAAAAGGTGGTCTGCCTGATCTCCGGCGGCAACATCGATGTGAACATCCTCAACCGCGTCATCACCCGTGGTCTGGTGATGAGTGGCCGCAAGGCCAACCTGACCATCGCGCTGGAGGATAAGCCCGGCCAGCTGGAGCGGGTGGCCGCCATCGTTTCCCGCTGCGGCAGCAATGTGGTCTCCGTCCTGCATGACGGCTCTGACCCCAACATGCCCATCTCCAGCTGCTTCCTCAAGCTGGTGCTGGAGACCCGCGACCATGCCCAGATCGAGCAGATCCGGCAGGAACTCACCAAAGAGGGCTTCCAGCTGGTGGCCGAGCGCGTTTGATTTTCTGACTGCCTCATCCGCCGCCTGCGGCGGCAGTTTTTTTCTTTCAAAACAGCAAAAAGCGCCGTGCAGTCATTTCACTGCACAGCGCTTTTTCTTATCCATAAAAACGAAAAAACAAACATTATTTCTGCACGCCGCTCTCGCACTGTTCGATGAACTGTTTGGCCACGCGGGGGCTGCGGCCGCCAGCGCGGATGGCGAAGGCCTCGGCCTTGACCAGCAGCTCTTCCATGGGCATCTGGATGTGGTGCTGTTTTGCCAGCTCTTCCAGAATGGCGGCAAAGCGGGCTTTCTCGGGCCGCTGGAAGGTGACGGTCAGGCCGAACCGGGCGGAAAGGCTCATCAGTTCCTGCCGGGTGTCGGCTTCGTGGATGTCGTCGCCGGTGCGGTCGGTCGGTCTCCTTGATGAGGTGGCGGCGGTTGGAGGTGGCATACACCGCAATGTTCCGGGCCCGGCCGCCCACGCTGCCCTCAAGGATGGCTTTCAGGGCGGCAAAGTTGTCGTCGTTGGAGGAGAAACTCAGATCATCGATGAAGAGGATGAACTTGAGGGGATTGGCTGCCAGCTGATCCATCAGGTCGGGGATCTGGTAGAGCTGGTTCTTCTTGACCTCCACCAGCCGCAGGCCGTCGGCGGCATACTCGTTGGCAATGGCCTTGACCGTGCTGGATTTGCCGGTGCTTCGGCATCGCCGTAGAGCAGAACATTGTTGGCGGGGGGAACCGGCCAGCAGGGCGCGGGTGTTGGCAATGACCTTTTCCCGCTCCTTCTCGTAGCCCGGCAGCTCGCTGAGCTTCTGGGGGTCGGGGTACTTCACGGGCACCAGCTGGCCGTTCTCCACTGTGAACACATGGTGCTTGGCAAACATGCCGTAGCCCTTCTTCCCGGCTTCCCGCATCCGCTGGTTATAGGCGGCGGTCAGGTCGAGCTGCCTTGCCTCCCAACGGGGCAGGAACGCCAGCTCCCGGTTCTGCCGGTCGGCGGCTTCCAGCAGCGCGTCCAGCGTCAGGCCGCAGAGCTTCTGCAAAAAGTTCAGCTCACTGTTCAGGGCGGCCTCCATCACAGGGGAGAGCTGGCCTGCAGCAGCCTGCCGCACACAGAAGGTCTCTGTCTCCAGCACGGCGTTGGAAAGATAATCGCCCAGATTGGTGGTGTGGGCGAACAGGGCGGCTTCAAAGGCGGCCACAGCATCGCACAGGGGGGCGATGGTATCGTCAGCCGCTTCCAGCCGGTCGGTCAGCGCCGCCAGCTTTGCCACAACGGGGTCGCCCAGCAGGGCACGGAAGACAACAAGCCCGTGGAGCCGGGCATTCCATTCACGAAGTTGCATAGGAAAATCCTCTCTTTTTAACGGCCTTGCCCTCTCAGGCGCGCCGCGCCAGCTCCCCCAAGGGGAGCCATTGGCAGGCCGGTCAGAAGGCTGTTTATTTTGATAACAGTGTAGAATTGATTATACTCTTGGAAAAGGCGCTTAGCAAGGGTGTGTTCAATTATCTTCATCTTTCGGCTGATTCACTTTACAAATCGTCGATTGACAAAGGCCCGATTTATAGTATAATTGACCCAACGTTCAAATCGGAATGCAAGATGCGAAAAGTAACGTGTCTGAGGGAAATTTTGTTGAGAGTGTAAGAGGAAAAGGAACAGGAGCAACTTACCATGCAGTTAAATGGTTCGCAAATCTTTGTTGAAGTTCTCTGCGAACAGGGCGTGGACACCATCTTCGGCTACCCCGGCGGTGCTGTGCTGAACCTGTACGACGAGCTGTATAAGAATTCTGACCGCATCCACCATGTGCTGACCGCCCACGAGCAGGGCGCTTCTCATGCGGCCGATGGCTATGCCCGCGCAACGGGCCGCACCGGCGTGGTGCTGGCCACCAGCGGCCCGGTGCCACCAACCTGGTCACCGGCATTGCCACTGCCTACATGGACTCCGTGCCCATGGTCGCCTTTACCGGCAATGTGCCGACCCCCGGTCTGGGCAAGGACAGCTTTCAGGAGGCCTACATCGAGGGCATCACGATGCCCATCACCAAGCACAACTTCACGGTGCGCAAGGTAGAAGAGCTGGCCGACACCATGCGTGCGGCGTTCCGCATTGCGCAGAGCGGCCGCAAGGGACCGGTGCTGGTGGATATCCCCAAGGATGTCACCGCTGCTGTCTGTGAGTTCACTCCCAAAAAGCCGGAGCCCATCCGCACCGTGACCACCTTCAACGCGGAGCAGGTCAAGTGGGCCGCCGATATCATCAACGCGGCCCAGCGCCCGCTGGTCTACTTTGGCGGCGGCGTGCGGAGCGCGGCTTCCTGCCAGCCCCTGCGTGACCTGATCCACAAGGCGGAGATCCCCGCCACCTATACCCTGATGGCCGCAGGCGTTGTGCCCTACGGTGACCCGATGAACATCGGCATGGTCGGAATGCACGGCTGCTACACCTCCAACCGGGCGGTTGCGGATTGCGACGTGCTGATCGCACTGGGCACCCGCTTTTCTGACCGCGTGGCCCTGAACCCCAAGACCTTTGCCAGGAATGCCACCATCATCCAGATCGATATCGACCCCAGTGAGCTGGGCAAGAATGTGGATGTGGATCTTGCCATTGCCGGTGATGTCTGCTATGTCCTGAGCGGGATGCTCCCCCCCTCATTGAGGAGAAGAAGCACCCCGACTGGTTGAAGATGATCCACGAGTGGCAGGCGCAGGATTACCACCCTGTGTCCGACCCCACCCGCCTGATGCCCCATCAGGTCATCGGCGAGGTGTGCAGCCAGTGCGGCCCCGAGGCCGTGTATGTCACCGACGTGGGCCAGCACCAGATGTGGGCGGCCCAGTACATCCGCCACACCAAGAGCCGCGGCTTCATCACCAGCGGCGGCCTGGGCACCATGGGCTTTGGCTATGGCGCGGCCATCGGCGCACAGATGGCGCTGGGCCGCGACCAGCGGGTGGTCATGTTCACCGGCGACGGCTCCTTCCACATGAACCTCAACGAAGCCTGCACTGCTGTCAGCTACGAGCTGCCCATCATCACGGTCATCTTCAACAACTCTGTGCTGGGCATGGTGCGCCAGTGGCAGACCACTTTCTACGAAAAGCGCTACTCCCAGACCGACCCTCACCGCCGCACCGACTTTGTCAAGCTGGCGGACGGCTTTGGCCTGAAGGGCTACCGCTGCACCAACCTCCCCGAGTTCCAGGCCGCATTTGCCGATGCCCTCAAGCAGAAGGGCCCCACCTGGATCGAGTGCATCATCGACAAGGACGAAAAGGTCCTGCCCATGATCCCCGGCGGCGGCGACATCAATGATATCATCATGGAATAAGGAGGACTGACCCATGGAATCCAAACGCAGAGTCATCAGTCTGCTGGTGGACAACCAGAGCGGTGTTCTGGCCCGGGTGTCCAACCTGTTCTGCCGCCGCGGCTTCAACATCGACAGCCTGACGGTGTCCGCCACCAACGACCCGGCGGTCAGCCGCATCACCGTGACCATCACCAGCGATGAAAAGGCGCTGAGCCAGCTCATCCTCCAGACCGAGCGGCTGGAAGTGACCCGGCAGGTGTTCGTGCTGGACCACGAAAACTCGCTGGAACGGGAGCTGCTGCTGCTCAAGGTGGCTGCCGATGTCCACAACCGCAGTGAGCTGCGGGAGATCGCCAGCATCTACAAGGCAAAGATCATTGATCTTTCGCCCGACAGCATGGTGCTGGAGCTGACCGGCCGCCCCGAAAAGGTGGACGCGTTCCTCAAGATCCTGGCAGATTACAAGATCCTTGAGCAGTGCCGCACCGGCGTGACCGCCCTGGAGCGCGGCGGGATGCACCAGCACATGCAGAAGCCCCCGCAGGAGGTACGGGCAGCCCAGCTGCCCCTGCCCGGGACCCGTTGCCCGCAGTAAGGGGAGAAACCCCACCGTCAATGCTTCGCATTGCCACCGCCCCTAGTAGGGGCGGCTCTGGCGTTGCATAAAGCCCTGCAAGTTCCCCTTTCTGCCAAGGGCTCCCCTATTAGGGGAGCTGGCGAGCAGATGCGAGCCTGAGGGGTTCACTCAGTTTTCCATCAAAATCAAAATATAAAAATAAAACAGGAAAGAGTAAAAAGGAGACTACTACCATGGCGATCAAGAAATACTACGATTCCGACTGCAACCTCGGCGTGCTGGACGGCAAGACCGTTGCTGTCATCGGCTTCGGCAGCCAGGGCCACGCCCATTCCGAGAACCTGGCCGAGAGCGGCGTGAACGTTGTTGTCGGTCTGCGCAAGGGCTCTGCCCACTGGGCAAAAGGCCTCCGAGTTCGCCGCCACTCACGACAACTTCAAGGTCATGGAGGTCGAAGAGGCTGCCAAGGCTGGCGATGTTGTGATGATGCTGGTGCCCGATGAGCTGTGCGCCGACATCTACAACACGCAGGTCGCACCTTACATGACCAAGGGCAAGGCTCTGCTCTTCGCACACGGCTTCAACATCCACTTCAAGACCATCACCGCTCCCAAGAACGTTGACGTGATCATGATCGCTCCCAAGGGCCCCGGCCACATCGTCCGCCGCCTGTACACCGAGGGCGAGGGCTGCCCCTCTCTGATCTGTGTGGAGCAGGATTACACCGGCAAGGCAAAGGACATCGCTCTGGCTTACGCTTCCGGCATCGGCGCTGGCCGCGCCGGCATCCTGGAGACCACCTTCAAGGAGGAGACCGAGACCGACCTGTTCGGCGAGCAGGCAGTTCTGTGCGGCGGCGTCTGCGAGCTGATCCACGCAGGCTTTGATACGCTGGTTGAGGCTGGCTACGAGCCCGAGATGGCATATTTTGAGACCTGCCACGAGATGAAGCTCATCGTTGACCTGATCTACGAGGGCGGCTTCTCCAAGATGCGCTACTCCATCTCCAACACCGCTGAGTACGGCGATTACCGCACCGGCAAGCGCCTGATCACCGAGGAGACCCGCAAGGAGATGAAGAAGGTCCTGACCGAGATCCAGGACGGCACCTTTGCTTCCGAGTTCCTGACCGAGATGAGCCCCAAGGGCGGCCGCAAGGTCCACTTCCTGGCTGAGCGCCGGATGCAGGCCGAACACCCCATCGAGAAGGTGGGCGCAGAGCTGCGCAGCATGATGAGCTGGTTGAAGAAGTAATTAACTCCCCCAGTCGCCTGCGGCGACAGCCCCCTCAAAGAGGGAGCCTTTTGTCTGACCGCAGCGTGAAGCCTCCCTCCGTGAGGGAGGTGGCATCGCGCAAGCGATGACGGAAGGAGTTCAGCCAAAAGCTGCTTTTAAAACTAAGAAAGGCTCCCTCCTTTGGGAGGGGGTCTTTTGTTATAAGGAAAAGAGGAATAAACCATGAGAAGTGACAACGTGACCAAGGGTTCGGAGCGGGCCCCCAACCGAAGCTATTCTACGCACTGGGTTACACCCCCGAGGAGCTGGAGCGCCCGCTGATCGGCGTGGTGAGCGCCTACAGCGAGATCGTGCCCGGCCATATGAATCTGGACAAGATCGCCGATGCCGTAAAGGCCGGCGTTGAGATGGCAGGCGGCACCCCCATCCTGATCCCCGCCATTGGCGTGTGCGACGGCATCGCCATGGGCCATGTGGGCATGAAATACAGCCTTGCATCCCGTGAGCTGATCTGCGACAGCGTGGAGACCATGCTCATGGCCCACCAGCTGGACGGTCTGGTGCTGGTGCCCAACTGCGATAAGATCGTGCCCGGCATGGTCATGGCCGCGGTCCGCATGGATGTGCCCGCGGTGGTCTGCTCCGGCGGCCCCATGCTGGCCGGCAGCTACGGCGGCGAGGAAGTCAGCCTTTCCAAGATGTTCGAGGCTGTGGGTGCCTACAAGGCCGGTATGATCACCGAGGATCAGCTGGAAGACTGCACCTGCAACTGCTGCCCCAGCTGCGGCAGTTGCTCCGGCATGTACACCGCCAACAGCATGAACTGCCTGTGCGAGGCCATCGGCATCGCACTGCCCGGCAACGGCACCATCCCGGCCGTCTACTCCAAGCGTCTGCAGCTGGCAAAGCACGCCGGTATGGCCATTATGGACATGGTCAACAAGGGCATCACCGCCCGCCAGATCATCAACGAGCGCTCCATCCGCAACGCACTGACCTGCGATATGGCGCTGGGCTGCTCTACCAATACTGTCCTGCATCTGCTGGCCATTGCCTACGAGGCCGGTGTGCCCATTGACCTGAAGCTCTTCAACGAGATCAGCGCCAGGACCCCCAACCTCTGCCATCTGGCCCCCGCAGGCCCCACCCACATGCCCGACCTCTACGCCGCAGGCGGCATCCCCGCCGTGCAGGCAGAGCTGGCCAAGAAGGGCCTGCTGGATCTGGATGTGCCCACCGTTACCGGCAAGACGCTGGGCGAGAACATCAAGGGCGCACACATCCTGAACGACAAGGCCATCCGCCCCATCGAGAACCCCTATTCCCAGACCGGCGGCCTGCAGATCCTGTGGGGCAACATTGCACCGGACGGCTGTGTGGTCAAGCGCAGCGCCGTGGCCCCCGAGATGCAGCAGCATTCCGGCCCGGCCCGCGTGTTCAACAGCGAGGAGACCGCCATTGCGGCCATCTACGCAGGCCAGATCGTTCCGGGCGATGTGGTGGTCATCCGCTACGAGGGCCCCAAGGGCGGCCCCGGTATGCGCGAGATGCTCAACCCCACCTCCGCTCTGGCCGGCATGAAGCTGGACAAGACCGTCGCCCTCATCACCGACGGCCGCTTCTCCGGCGCATCCCGCGGCGCAGCCATCGGCCACGTCAGCCCCGAGGCTGCTTCCGGCGGCCCCATCGGCCTGATTGAGGAGGGCGATACCATCAATATTGATATCCCCAATGCCTGCATCACGCTGGAGGTCAGCGACGAAGTTCTGGCAGCGCAAGGCAAAGTATGTTGCACCCGAACCCAACATCAAAACCGGCTGGCTCAGCCGCTATGCACGCATGGTCACCAGTGCAAATCTGGGCGCTGTGCTGAAGTGACCCGGAAGACCGCATAACAGCAAAAGCTCCCGACGCGCAGAACGTCGGGAGCTTTTTTTGTGTCCGGGTACAGCGGGATGCAGGGAAAGGAAATGGGACAAAAAGCATCTTGAATCACTTCAAGATGCTTGGTGGTTGCGGGGGCCGGATTTGAACCAACGACCTTCGGGTTATGAGCCCGACGAGCTACCAGACTGCTCCACCCCGCGATATTTACTTGTCTGCATCAGCTGTTCGCTGACTGCTCAAGTATAATACCACAGAGGCGGGTGGATGTCAAGGGTTTTGGAAAAGTTTTTTACTTTTTCTTTCTGGGGTGGCGGACACGGTAGTAGATCACGCCGCAGACCGCGCCAATGAGGATGGCGGGCCATGCGCCCACAAGGAACACCACGGCCTGTGCACCGGACACGAAGCCGGTCCAGCCATTGCGCAGGGCGGCCAGCAGCTTTGCGCCGAAGCTGGTGCTGGTGGGGGTCAGGGTCTCCACCTCGTTCAGGGTGATATAGACGGTGCAGCAGGAGACCGGATTGCTGTACCAGTCCAGCTGGCTCTGCCAGCTCTCGATCTGGCACTGCACATCGCTCAGGCTGGACTCGATCTCCAACAGGTCGGCCAGGGTGTCGGCCTGGGCCTGCAGCTCCTGCAGGCGGGTGCACTGGGCGGTCAGGCTGGCCAGCCGGGCCTCGGTGTCCATATACCGGGTGGTGATATCCTCCGCCTGCTGGTTCTGGTAGGTCACGCTGCCGGACTGGGCAGCGGCGGCCAGAAAAAACTCTTGTAGCTGTCCTGGGGCACCCGCAAAGTCAGGCTGACGCTCCGGGTGCTGTCGGTGTTGGTGTACTCGCTGCTGGATTCCATATAGCCGTCCGCGTCAGAAAGGGCCGCATCCAGTGCCGCACGGGCGGTATCGTAATCCCGGGTCTCCAGCGTGAGGTTGGCAGTATAGATGATCTTGGCGCTGTCGGCGGTGCGGGTGGAAGCATCGCTCTCCGCTTCGCCGGAGGTCAGCAGGGAACCGCCGGCGGCAGTGTCTGCTGACCGGTGGCCGTCCTCTGCGCTGAAGGAGGAGATACCGTTGTCCGCAGAACCGTAGGTGGCGTTTTCGGTGTCCTCCATGGAGTAAACAGCGGCCTGCGGGGCGGCTGCCTTGGTGGCGGCGGCAGAGTAGTTGGAGGAAGAGCCGCCGCCCAGCAGGGTGACCCCTTTCCATTCGTAGGCATACACGGCACCGTACAGGCAGACCCCGCAGACTGCCGCGCAGGCGGCCAGCTGGGCCCAGCGCCGGGCGGGGAAGCGGAGGGGCTTTTTCTGTTTTTGGGGGTCGGGGAAGGCGCGGGCATGGCGATGCTCTTGGCACCGGGGGTCTCGGCGGCATTGGCCTGCAAGGCAAGCAGCTTTGCCTTCAGGTCATCGGAAGCGTGCAGATCGTCCACTTCCATTTTGTATTCATACCACCTCATCTTCGATCTCCTCCTTCAGCAGCGTATGTAACTGGGCGCGTGCCCGCCGCAGCCAGCTGAGCACCGTGTTGGTGGGCGCACCCAGCATCCGGCCTACCTCAGCGGCGGTGTAGCCCTCGTAATAATGGAGGTACACGGCGTTGCGGTAGTTTTCCGGCAGAGTGCGCACCGCATCGAGCACACTGCCGTCATTTCCGGATTCCGGGGCAGGAATGTTTTCGTCCAGTTCGGTGTCCTTCTGGCGCGCGGCCCGGGTGATATCCCGGCAGCGATTGATGGCGACCCGCAGCAGCCAGGCTTTGAGGTGCTCCTCACTCTCAAAGCGGCCTTCGTAGCGCAGGAGCTTTTCAAACACATCCTGCACCACATCCTCCGCGTCGGCGGCGCAGCTGCAATTGTGCATCGCGGCGCGGAACACGGTGTCGCTGTATCGCTGTACAGCCAGCGCAAAAACTTCGTCTTTGGTCAACTGTCCCATAAGTCTATTTCTCTCCTTTGCGGCCCCGGGCGGGGCTGGTGGAAACAACTGTTTCAAAGGGACGTTTCACCCCATATACGGGTGAAGCGCACGGATTATTGCATTAACGATAAAGCCTTTGGAAAAGGGCAATTTTCTCCGCAAGATACAGATCTGCTTTGGGGTGGGCCAGCCAGTGCTTCTGCCGGGCGGTCTGGCACAGGCGGCGGGCAAGGGCAGCAGGGTCGGTGTCGATGGCCTCCACATCCTGCAGGGTCAATTGCAGGGTCAGAGCGGCAGGAACATCCGGCAGGGGCGGCAGCGGGTCCTCCCAGACAAAGGGAGGCAGCAGCTGCACCGCGCAGACAGCGCGGGAACACTCCTCGGTGAGCAGCAGGGCGGCGGGGGGGAGCCATTCGGCTCCACATGCAGGCTGCTGTAAAGCAGCTGGAGGTTCCGGGGAGCAGAGAGCAGAACAGCACCCGCATCCGCCGTTTCGCTGAGGGTGAGGCACCCGGCGGCCTCGTCGGCATAGATGCGCCGGGCCGGTGCCCGGAAGCTGGCATAGAGCGCAGGCAGGTGGAAAACACCCGCCTTGTCCAGCCCGTGCTGCAGCAGCAGATAGAATTCGGTCAGCGGGTGATCCGGGTCCGGCTGCGGCATCCCGAAGTCCGGCCGGGAAAGATGTCCTCCGCCCATAGTCTCCCTCCTTTTCCAGTGCATTACCCCTTTTTAGTATATGGGTTTTGCAACGGATTTTCAACTGTAATTGCAACGCTTTCGGAGAATGGGAAATTTTCCCGCGCGGCCAGGACCCTTTGCAGGGGAGCCTCCGGCAGACCAAAAAACGGGAGACAGAAACAAAAAGCCCGATCGTTCGGGAACGACCGGGCCTGTGCATATTGTGCTGAGAGAGACGCAGTTACTTCTGATAGCCCAGCGTAGCCGCCATCACGGCTTTGATGGTGTGCATCCGGTTTTCGGCCTCGTCAAAGACGATGCTCTGGGGGCCCTCGAATACCTCATCGGTCACCTCCATGGCATCACGGCCAAAGCGCTCGCCCATCTCCTTGCCCACAGCGGTCTTGTGGTCGTGGTAGGCGGGCAGGCAGTGCATAAACACGGCCTTGGGGCCTGCAATATTCATCAGCTCCTGATTGATCTGATAGGGGGCCAGGTCGTGGATGCGCTCGGCCCAGACCTCGATGGGCTCGCCCATGGAGACCCCACATCGGTGTAAAGGACATCGGCACCCTGGGCAGCCTTGGCGGGATCCTCCTCAAAGGTGAGGGTGGCACCGGTCTCGGCGGCAATGGTCTGACACTGGGCGATCAGGGCGGCATCCGGCTGGTACTTTTGGGTGCACAGGCGGTGAAGTTCAGGCCCATCTTGGCGCAGCCCACCATCAGGCTGTTGCCCATGTTGTAGCGGGCATCGCCGAAGTAAACAAAGTTGATGCCCTTCAGGTGGCCAAAGTGCTCCCGGATGGTGAGGAAGTCGGCCAGGATCTGGGTGGGATGGAACTCGTTGGTCAGGCCGTTCCACACCGGCACACCGGCGTAGTGGGCAAGGTCTTCCACGATCTGCTGGCCATAGCCGCGGTACTCGATGCCGTCGAACATGCGGCCCAGCACCCGGGCAGTGTCGGCGATGGACTCCTTCTTGCCGATCTGGCTGCCCGACGGGTCAAGGTAGGTGACCTCCATGCCCAGATCGTGAGCGGCGACCTCAAAGCTGCAACGGGTGCGGGTGGAGGTCTTTTCAAAGATCAGGGCGATGTTCTTGCCTGCCAGCTGGTCATTGTGGCGGATGCCGGCCTTTTTCCTGGCCTTCAGGTCAGCGGCCAGATCGAGCAGCTCCTCGATCTCGGCAGGGGTGTAGTCCAGAAGCTTCAGAAAACTGCGATTTTTCAGGCTCATTGTATACTTTCCTCTCTATGCAATATAAAATGTATATTTATTCGATAACGTGGTTCTATTATATAACGAATAAACTGTATTTTCAAGGGAAAGTTTTGGGAGAGGTTTCGCTTCCCCTTACAGCTCCAGCAGTTCCTTCCGTCCGCTGGGGGTGTAGGCGGTCAGCCGCACGCCTGCCTTTTTGAACATGAACCGCGCTGCCACGCTGGAATCGGAATCGTGGTACTTGTCGCCGTAGTACACCACCTCGGAGATGCCGGACTGGATGATGGCCTTGGCGCATTCGTTGCAGGGGAAAAGGGTCACGTAGACCCGGGCACCCTTCAGGTTGTTGTGGGCGCTGTTCAGGATGGCGTTGAGCTCCGCATGGCAGACGTACATGTACTTCGTGTCCAGCGGGTCGCCCTCGCGCTCCCACGGCATGGCATCGTCATCGCATCCAATGGGCATTCCGTTGTAGCCCAGGGAGAGGATCTTGTTCTCCGGGCTGACGATGCAGGCTCCCACCTGGCTGCTGGGGTCCTTGGAGCGCATGGCGGTGAGCAGGGCGATGCCCATAAAGTATTCATCCCAGTTGATGTAATCGGTGCGTTTCATGGCAAAGTGCCTCCCTCTATCTTTCATTGGGTCTATTGTACCATGCCAACCCACGTCCTGCAATCGATTTTGCGCGCATCCGGTCAAAATGCACAAAAGAACCCTGGGAAGTTTGGCGGGCAGGTGAAAGAAAATTTCGGACAATCTATTTGAAAATCATTTGGAGTGTGGTATTATCTTTGTAAAATATGCCACAAAAAACGGAGAGACTGCTCCGTGCGGCGGAAATGAGGGAAAAACCGATATGAAATACGCAAGCAACAACATCCGTAATATCTTGATTGCAGGCCATGCCGGCAGCGGCAAAACGACGCTGACTGAGGCACTGGTCTATTTTTCGGGCGCAGCAGAGCGTATGGGCCGTGTTGAGGACGGCACCACGATTTCGGACTTTGACCCTGAGGAAGCAAAGCGGAAGGCAAGTCTGTCGGCATCCGTGGTGCCGGTGGAGTACGAAGGCATCAAGTACAATCTGATCGATGCGCCGGGCCTGTTCGACTTTGAGGCAGGTGAATATGAGGGCATCCGCGCTGCCGAGAGCGTGCTGGTGTGTGTGTCCGGCCGCAGCGGCGTGACTGTTGGTGCGGAGAAGGCGTTCCAGCTGGCCCGCAAGAACGGCAAGGCTACCATGGTGTTCGTCTCCAAGTGCGATCTGGAGAATGCCAACTACTTCAAGATCCTGGAGGAGATGAAGATCAAGTTCGGCTCCACCGTCTGCCCCTGCGTGGTGCCCGCCAAGCTGGACGACGGCACCCCTGTCTACATCAACCTGTTCAGCCAGAAAGCCTTCAAGTATGAGAGCGGCAAGCAGATCCAGGTGGAGCTGCCCGATATCGGCCACCGCTTTGAGGGCCTGATCCAGCCCATGAGCGAGGCCATCGCCGAGACCGACGATGAGCTGATGGAAAAGTTCTTCGGCGGTGAGCCCTTTACCACCGAGGAGATCGTTGAGGGAATGCGCAAGGGCGTTAAGGACGGCCTGATCACCCCCGTGTTCTGCGGCAGCGCCGTCAACCAGCAGGCATTGGATATGCTGCTGTTCAATATGCACAAGCTCCTGCCCAGCCCGCAGCACGATGCCGCCATCCTGGCCGAGAATGCCAGCGGCGAGCCTGTGGAGCTGCATTGTGATGAGACCGAGCCCACCGCAGCCTATGTCTTTAAGACTGTGGCTGACCCGTTTGTCGGCAAGCTGAGCTACCTGCGCGTGATCAGCGGCAAGGTGACCGGCGGCGCTGCTCTGGTCAACGCCCGCACCGGCGAGACCGAGAAGATCAGCAAGCCCCTGACCGTCATCGGCAAGAAGCAGGTCGAGACCGACGGCATCGGTGCTGGTGATATCGGCGCTGTGGCAAAGCTGGTCAGCGCAAAGACCGGTGATACCCTGTGCGATGCTTCCCGCGTGGTCAAGCTGCCCGCCGCTGCCTTCCCGCTGCCCAGCCTGTTCATGGCAGTCACCGTGGCCAAAAAGGGCGATGAGGGCAAGATCTCCAGCGCACTGGCCCGCCTGATGGAAGAGGATCCGACCCTGAGCTACATCAATAACGCCGAGACCCACCAGCAGATCATTGGCGGCTTGGGTGAGCAGCATCTGGATGTGGTCAAGGCCAAGCTGAAGAATAAGTTCGGCGTGGAGATCGGTCTGGAAACTCCCCGCATTGCCTACCGTGAGTCCATCCGCAAGGCCTGCCAGAAGCAGGGCCGCCATAAGAAGCAGACCGGCGGCCACGGCCAGTTCGGCGATGTCGTCATCAACTTCGAGCCCTGTGACAGCGAGCAGGTCGTGTTTGAGGAAAAGGTGTTTGGCGGCAGCGTGCCCAAGAACTTCTTCCCGGCAGTGGAAAAGGGTGTCCGCCTTGCCGCCGAAAAAGGGCGTGCTGGCCGGTTATCCTGTGGTCGGCCTGAAGGCCACCCTGCTGGATGGCAGCTACCACCCCGTGGACAGCTCTGAGATGGCCTTATCATGGCTGCAAAGCTGGCCTATAAGGCTGCAATGCCCGAGGCAGGCCCCGTCATTCTGGAGCCCATCCATACCCTGAAGGCCCATGTCCCCAACGACAACACCGGCGATATCATGGGCGATGTGACCAAGCGCCGCGGCCGCGTGCTGGGCATGGAACCCGATGAGGATGGTATGCAGACCGTCATTGCCGAGGTCCCGCTGGCTGAGCTGAGCAACTTCACCACCTTTATCCGGCAGATTACCCAGGGCCGCGGCTGGTTCACCACCGAGTTTGCCCGCTACGAGATCCTGCCCGAGATGCTGGTGCCCGCTGTGGTGGAGCAGGCCAAGAAGCTGGGCAACCTGGATGAGGGCGCGGAGGATTAAACCACTCCGTCTCGTATCCGCTCGACAGCTCTCCTGATAGGAGAACCAAGTTAAGTTCATATTGACATTTCCGGAGCCCTGCTGGCAATTCCCTCTGCCGGCGGGGCTTTTTGTTGTTGGGGGAAGGGAACAAAACAGGAAAAAGGCGGGGCACCAGCTTACTGCACTGATGCCCCGCCCTTTGCAGGTCAGATCATTTTTTCCGTTTTCCGGGTTTCTTTTTCCGCACGCTGTACCCGAAGGTGCCCAGCTTTTTGCCCAGGCTCGGGTACTCGCCGTGGCTGTACACGATCAGCCTTGCTTTGTCCAGGCAGAGCTTGCCGTTTTCATCCAGCAGGCTCTCATCCACATCGCAGGCCACGACTTCGGCCAGGAACAGGTCATGGCTGCCCAGCGGGATGACCTGCGTGACCCTGCATTCCAGACTAACCGGGCTTTCCTCCAGGATGGGGCAGTCGGTCAGAACGCTGCCCGGGGCGGCGTGGAGCTTACAGGCGGCAAACTTGTCGTTGTCGCGGCCGCTCTTCACGCCGCACCAGTCCACCGCACGCACCAGCTGTTCAGTGGGCAGGTTGATGGCAAATTGTCCGCTCTCCTTGATGAGGTGGTGGCTGTACCGCTCGGGGCGGACGCTGATGGATACCATGCTGGGCTGGGTGCAGATGGTGCCCGTCCAGCCGATGGTGATGAGATTGGGCTTTTCCAGCCCGCCGCAGGACACCAATACCGGCGGTTCCGGGTTCAGCAGGGTGCTGCCCCGCCAGTTCTGTTTGCTCATCCGTGATACTTCCTTTCATAGGGGGCCCAGGTGCGCTCCGAGATGATGTAGCGCGGGCGGGCCTTTGTTTCCATATAGATCTTGCCGATGTACTCGCCGATCACGCCTAAGCACACCAGCTGCACGCCGCTCATGAAGCAGACGATGCAGATAGTGGAGGCCCAGCTTGCCACCACGCTGCCCATGGCCGCCTGCACGATGGCCCAGATCACGCCGATGAAGCTGATGAGGCTGACCACGATGCCTGCCCCGGTGATGAGCCGGATGGGCTTGTTGGAAAGGCTGGTGATGCCATCAAAGGCCAGGGCCAGCATCTTGCGCAGGGGATAGTGGCTCTCGCCGGCCAGCCGCTCGTGCCGCTCGTAGAGTACCTGCTCGCTCTTGAAGCCAACCAGCGGCACCATGCCGCGCAGGAAAATGTTCACTTCCCTGTAGTCGGCAAAGCTTTCCAGCACACGGGTGCTGATGAGGCGGTAGTCTGCGTGGTTGAACACGATATCCGCGCCAAGGGCATTCATCAGGTGGTAGAAGCCCTCGGCAGTGAACCGCTTGAAGAAGGTGTCGGTGTCCCGGCGGCTGCGCACGCCGTAGACCACCTCGGCACCGTCCAGATATTTCTGCACCATCTCGTCCATGGCGTTGATGTCATCCTGACCATCGCAGTCAATGGAGATGGTGATGTCGCAGTTGTTGGCGCGGGCCTCCATCAGGCCCGCCAGCACGGCGTTCTGATGGCCCCGGTTCCGGCTCTGGGAAATGCCGATGAAATGCGCATCCTGCTTTGCAAAGCTGCAGATGAGCTCCCAGGTCTTATCGCGGGAGCCATCGTTGACGAACAGCACCCGGCTCTTGTCGCTGATCATGCCTTTTTCGGTGAGGCTGGTGATCTTTTGCAGGAACATCGGCGCTGTATTGGGCAGCACCTGCTCCTCGTTGTAGCAGGGAATCACGATCCAGAGAATTGGTTTAGACATAGTTACAGATCACTTTCCTTTTATAGAATCATCTGCCGAAGAGCTTCCGGCTCCAGCAGCTTGAAGCTGGAACGGTAGGTGTCCAGCAGGCCGTCCCGCTGCATCAGGCTCAGCTCCCGGGAAAGGGCGCTGCGGTCGCAGTTGAGGTAATCGGCCAACTGGATGCGGGAGAAGGGGATAGTAAAGGTCATGCTGCCCTGCTGCTCGGCCTCGCTGAGCAGGTAGGCGCAGACCTTGGCCCGCAGGGTCTTCATCACCAGCAGGTCCACCCGGCGGGAGAGCAGGAAATATTTATCGCTGATGGTCCGCACCAGATTCTGCAGCAGGCGCTGGCGGGCGGTGGAGCCGTCCGGCTGGAGCAGCTTCTCGTAGGGGAAGAGCAGGACCTCGCAGGGGGCGGATGCCACCACCGTGACCGGGCTGTCCAGGCTGGAACCGCCCAGCACGTCACCAAACACGCCCCCCGGCCCCATGTGGGTGATGGGGATCCGTGCCCCGCCCGGTGCCGGGCGGTAGGCTTCGATGCTTCCGGTCAGCACAACGCCGACCCGGCGGCTGGGGGCCCCGGCCTGCACCAGCGCCTCGCCCCGGCCATAACTGCGGATGCAGGCCCCCAGCTCACTGAGCAGAGGGCGCAGTTCCCCGGCAGAGATCCCGGCAAAAAAAAAGAGAGGTGGATTGTAACAGCGGCAGATAGTTTTCCATGTCAGTTCCGTGAGGTTTTCCCCGGGCCCTCACCGCCCTTCTGCAATTCCGTTGCATGGGCAACGGTATTTTTAGCTCCATTATAGTAAACTTGAGCGCGTAAAGCAAATGATTTTGCAAAATTTGCAAATTTTGTTTCTGGTTGGAACAACAAAGAGAGGAAGGAATCTGAACCATGATGAAAAAACTGACTTCCCTGCTGCTGTCGGCTGCGCTGATGATCAGCCTGCTGGCCTGCGGGGCTTCTGCCGCCAAAACAGAAAGCGGCGTGCGCATTGCGGGCCTGAAGGGCCCCACCACCATGGGCCTGGTCAATCTGCTGGATATGGAGCGCAGCGGCAAGGCCAGCCAGCACTACGACCTGCAGCTCTACGGTGCAGCGGACGAGATCGTGCCCAAGCTCATCAAGGGTGAACTGGATATGGCCGCCATCCCTGCCAATCTGGCCGCGACCCTCTACCAAAGACCAATGGCGGCATCCAGGTGATGGCCGTCAACACGCTGGGCGTGCTGTACGTAGTGGAAAAGGGTGACAGCGTCCACAGCTTTGCCGACCTGAAGGGCCGCACCATCCTGTCCACCGGCAAGGGCACCACGCCGGAGTATGTTCTGCGCTATCTGCTCACCAAGAATGGCCTGGACCCCGATAAGGATGTGAAGATCGAGTATTACAGCGAGGCATCTGAGGTGACCGCACAGATGGCCGCCTCAACAAAAAGGATGCCATTGCCGTTCTGCCCCAGCCCTATGTGACCGCCGCCCAGCTGAAGGACAGCAGTCTGCGGGTGGTGCTGGACCTGACCAAGGAGTGGAACAAGGTCTGTGACACCCAGCTCATCACGGGGTCACCGTTGTCCGCACGGAATACGCCAAAGAGAACCCGGACATCGTGGCAAATTTCCTGCGGGATTACGAGAAGAGCATCAAGGCCGCCCAGACAGATATTGCCGGTACGGCGGCTCTCTGTGAGGAGACCGGCGTGGTGGGCCAAAAAGGCCATTGCCCAGAAGGCGCTGCCCCAGTGCAACATCGTTTACCGTGTGGGGGACGAGATGAAGGCCGATGTCAACGCCTACCTCAAGGTGCTGTATGATGCTTCCCACGCTGCGGTGGGCGGCAAGCTGCCGGATGCAAACTTCTACTACACCAAGGCCACGCCCGGTCAGGTGTTCTGGAAAAGCGTCCAGCGCAGCTTCCAGTAAACCGGTAAAAAGGAGAGCCGTGCAGCCGCACGGCTCTTTTTGAGTGAGAACGGAGCAGGTAAAATGAAACAGACAAAAAAGCGCCGCACAGGGCTGCTGGCAGCGGCGGTGTTCTGGCTGGCCGTCTGGCAGGCGGCGGCTATGGCCATCGGGCAGGAGGTCTTTCTGGTGTCACCCATTCAGGCGGCGGGCACCCTGATGGAGCTGCTGCCGCAGGCCGATTTCTGGCAGCGGGTGGGGTTCAGCGCCGGGCATATCCTGCTGGGTTTTGCGCTGGGCGTGGTGGTCAGCGTTCTGCTGGCGGCCGCCGCCGAGCGCTGGGCCTGGGTGGACACGCTGCTGGCCCCGGTCATCCAGCTGGTCAAGGCAACGCCGGTGGCCAGCTTCATCATTCTGGCGCTGGTGTGGGTCAGCGGGCGGTCGCTCTCCATCCTCATCAGCTTTCTGATGGTCCTGCCCGTGCTGTACAGTGCCGTGCGCACCGGCATTGAGAGCGCGGACGCGCAGCTGCTGGAAATGGCACAGGTGTTCCGTCTACCGCTGGCCCGGCGGGTCAAAGCCATCTGGCTACCCGCCATTCTGCCGGCCTTCCGGCAGGGGTGCAGCGTGGCGCTGGGCATCTGCTGGAAGAGCGGTGTGGCCGCCGAGGTCATCGGCCTGCCCGATGGCAGCATCGGAGATGCTCTCTACCGGGCAAAGATCACACTCTCCACCGGGGAGCTGTTCGCCTGGACGTTCGTCATCATCCTGCTGAGCGCAGGCTTTGAGAAGCTGTTTCTGGCCCTGCTGGACAAGGCAGTGGCCCGCGTGTTGGGAGAGGATGTGGCAGAAAATGATTAACAAACTGGAAATTTGCGGATTAACAAAACGCTTTGGAGAAAAAACGCTCTTTGAGGATCTGGATCTGACCCTTGCGGAGCCTGCCGTTCTCTGGGCACCCAGCGGCTGGGGCAAGACCACCCTGCTCCGCATCCTGATGGGGCTGGAAGTACCGGATTCCGGCACGGTGCAGGGCGTGGGCCGGGTCGGCGCTGTCTTTCAGGAGGACCGGCTCTGCCCGCAGCTGACTGCCGTGCAGAACGTGGAACTGGTGCTTCCGGAGGGGAAAACACAATACAAGACGCAAATCGTGTCGGATTTTCAACGATTTGGATATGATGAGCAGGCGCTTGCCCTGCCTGCCCGGAAGCTTTCCGGCGGGCAGAAGCGCCGTGCGGCCCTGCTCCGCGCCCTCTGGGCCGGGTGCAATACCCTGCTGCTGGACGAACCCTTCACCGGCATGGACCCGGAGACCATGAAAAAAGCCGCAGCGCTCCTGAAAGAGCCGCCGCGGCGAACGGGCTGTTCTGTTGGCCACCCATGACCGGGAAGCCATCCGGGAGCTGGGGTGGAGGGTCATTGACCTGACGTAAGTGATTGTATTTTGTCAGAAAATATGATATCCTAAAAATACAGCTTTTAAGCTGTCATCAGGTGTTGCCTTAAACGTAGGCGGCTGAACGCTCCTTACCGAACCGCAAAGGTTTTACTTACTGGTAAACAGGCATCGGGAGGGCGGCTTTTTTGGGCGCACAATCCCGACGCTTTGGCGAAAGGAGGAATGCGCATGACTTTGTCAGAAGTGCTGCTGCTGTTGACATTTGTTTCCAGCGTAGCATATGGTGTTTTTGACATCACATGGAAAATCAGCCATGACGACAAAAGATATAAAAACAAAAAAAGACTGACCGCCATCTATGCTTCCCCAAGCAAATCGGTCAATCTTTTTTGATACGAGTAACGTAAGGAGCTAGCCGTTTGGAGGGCAGCACCTTTTGTAATTTCAGTATATACGTTTCAACGTAAATTGTCAAGCAAAAGTCACAGCAGCTCCGCCAGAATGCTGTTCTGCACAATGAGACCGGCGGGGGTGAGGGCAAGGGTGCTGACATCGAAGGCGGCATAGCCGGACTTCACACAGTTCTTCACAAAGGCGAGCTGGGCGGTGGAAAACTCCTTCCCGTAGCGGGCCTTATAGGCGGCAAGATCCAGCCCCTTGCGCAGCCGCAGCTGTAAAATGAGATAGTCCTCTGCGCCGCAGCCTCCGTCCATAACGGGGGCTGCTTTGTCGTTTAGGAAGGCCTCGGTGTCGGCGGGATAATAGAATCGTCTGCCGCCCATGCAGGAGTGCGCCGCCGGGCCAAGGCCGAGGTAATCTCCGCAGTCCCAGTAGATGAGGTTGTGCCTGCCCTCATAGCCGGGCTTTGCAAAGTTCGAGATCTCATACTGCCGGTATCCGTGGTGCTCCAGGTGCTCCACGGCGTAGAGGTAAAAGTCTGCTGCTTCGTCGGGGGAGGGCAGGCCCTCGGGCGGGTGCCTGCCAAAGGCGGAATCCGGTTCGATCTTCAAAAGGTAAGCGGAGATGTGCGTTGCCCCGCCTTCCGCAATGAGCTCCAGTGTCTCATCGAACTCGGCCTGCGTATAATGGGGGGGCCAGCATGATGTCGCCGCTGATGTTGGTAAAGCCTGCCCGCCGTGCCGCCGCAAAGGCAGCCCGGGCCTGCCGGGCGGTGTGGGGGCGGCCCAGCGTTTTCAGCTGGCTGTCCCGGGCCGACTGTACCCCGAAAGAGATGCGGTTCACCCCAGCTTCCCGGAAACCGCACAGGGTCTGCTCGGTCACGGTCTCAGGGTTGGCCTCCAGCGTGATCTCCGCCCCGGGTGCCGGAGCTGCCGCCGCAATGAGCCGGGCGGCATCAGCAGGGGAGAGCAGGCTGGGGGTGCCGCCGCCAAAATAGATCGTGTCCGGGTGAAGAGGCGCTTCCGGCGCAAAGCGGGCAAGCTCCCGCAGAAGGGCATCCACATACTGGGTGGGCACGCCGCGCTGGCCGGGGGCAGAATAGAAATCACAGTACCGGCATTTGGAAAAGCAGTAGGGAATATGCAGATAAAGTCCAAGAGACATACAATATCACAGCCTTTTTCACGAAACGTTCATTTCTATGCAGTATACTATAAAACGTAGACCGGAGCAAGGCGGAATGCCCGCCCCGGCAAAAAGACTGGAGGAGTTCCACAATGGATTACAGAAATTATGACCGCGGCTATGCGGAGCCCACGATGAGCGCATCGGACTATATGACCCGCACCTACCGCTGGATGGCCTGCGGCCTGCTCATCACCTTCGCCATGGCCTATCTCACTGCGACGACCTCGCTTATCTATCTGGTCGATTCGCTCTATCTTGTGCTGACCATTGCGGAGCTGGCGCTGGTAATCGTGCTGAGCTCCCGGGTGCAGACCATGTCGGTGGGAGCTGCCCGCGCGGCCTTTTTTCGGTTATGCACTGCTCAACGGCATGGTGCTGAGCTACTATTTCCTTGTTTTCTCGGCAAGCACCCTGATCATGGCGCTGCTGGCAACGTCCCTCTACTTCGGGCTGATGGCTGTTTACGGCACCACCACCCATAAGGACCTGACCGGCTGGGGCCCCCGCCTGATGATGGCTCTGGTTGCCATGATCATCACCGGCTTTGTGGGGATGCTGTTCGGCTTTGGCTTTGGCGGCTCGGTGCTCTACTGCGGCATCGGTCTGGTGGTGTTCATGCTGCTGACCGCTTACGATACCCAGAAGCTGCAGCAGATGTACAGCTACTACTCCGCTGATGCTGAGATGGCCGAAAAGGCTTCCATCTATGGCGCGCTGACCCTGTATCTGGACTTCATCAACATCTTCCTGTATGTTGTCCGCCTGATGGGCAACAACCGCCGCCGCAGCTGATCTGTGTATTTCAGCCCTCTCCGTCAAGGCCTCAGGCTTTGACGGAGAGGGTTTTCTTTTTATAAAATGTGTATAAACCCGGTTCCGGAATCGCATACTGCAATCAGAAAATCAAGCGAAACCATGACGGATTGGAGTAACGAACATGGAACAGATCAGGAAATTTCTGCGGGACAAAGGGTTTGCGCTGGCACTGCTGGCCTGTCTGGTGGCGGCAGCGGCGGCGGGGGTCTGGGCGGTGCGCACCGTGCGCGACGAGCTGGACAAGAACCTTTCTGGCCTGAAGACACCGGACAGCACATCCACGGCCCCCGGCATCGATGAGGGGCTTTCCACCACCACGCCACAGGAGGACGAAACAACATGGGAATGGCCGACCGAACCCGCCGCAAACAGTGTAAGCAATGTGCCCAAGGCGGCCTCCTCGGCATCGCGGAGTGCATCTTCGGCCTCCTCTGCGCCGCAGGCTGGCTCTGGCTCGGTGCGCGAACCATCCGCGCTGCAAGGTGCATCCTCGCCTGCCAGCAGTTCGGCAGCGCCTGCTTCCACGCAGCCGGTCTCTGGCAGGGTGCTCAATGGATACAGCGGCGATGAGCTGGTCTACAACAAGACCCTGGGCGACTGGCGCACCCACAACGGCATCGACTATGCCTGCGCAAAGGATGCTGCCGTCCAAAGCCCCACGGCGGGCACGGTGGTGCTGGCCGGTTCCGATGGCAGCTGGGGCCCCACTGTGGCGATCAAGGACAGTGCGGGCCGTGTCTGGCGGCTCTGCGGCGTGGCCAACCCGGCGGTGAAAGAGGGCGAGACGGTCAGTGCCGGGCAGACATTGGGCAAAGTGGGCAGCGTCAGCTGTGAATGCGCCGAGGAAAGCCATATCCATCTGGAAGTGAAGCAGGACGACAGTTATCTTGACCCTGCAAAACTGATGCAGTGACCCCAAGCGGCAGACACGACCGTCTGCCGCTTTTCTGTGCTTTTCCAAAGGAATGCAGATTGCAATTGCGGGCCGATTCTGGTATGATAAACTAGAACAAATTTCGACAGGCAGTGAATTGCGGGAGGAACCAGAATGGCAAAGGTGTTGATCGTGGGGGCCGGTGCTGCCGGCCTGATGGCGGCGGGGGCGGCTCTGCGGCAGGGGCATGAGGTGACGGTGCTGGAACATATGGAAAAGCCGGCTCAGAAAATTCTCGTCACCGGCAAGGGCCGCTGCAACGTGACCAACGACTGCACCGCAGAGGAATTTCTGCACCATGTCCGCACCAATCCGCGCTTTCTGTTCTCCTCGCTGGGGGCGTTCCCGCCCGCCAGGACCATGGAGCTGTTCGAGAGCCTGGGCGTGGAGCTGAAGGTGGAGCGCGGCCGCCGGGTGTTCCCGGTGTCCGACAAAGCCGAAGAGATCCGGCAGGCACTGCTCCGCTACGCACAGGACGCGGAGATCGTCTATGACGGGGCAAAAAAGCTGCTTCTGGAAGAGCTGCCTCCGGAGCCGGAAGCCGCCCCTGCCGTGCCGGAAAATCCGCGCCATCCCAAAAAGAAAAAAGCCGGGCCAGCCCTGCGCTGTGTCGGTGTGCGGGGGACTTCCGGGAAAGAATACTGGGCCGATGCCGTGCTGGTGGCCACCGGCGGGGTGAGCTACCCCCACCACCGGCTCCACCGGTGACGGCTACCGGCTGGCCCAGCAGGCCGGGCACACCCTTGTGGAGCCGGTGCCCAGTCTGGTCAGTCTGGTCAGCCATGACCCGGACTGCAAAAAGATGATGGGTCTTGCCCTGAAAAATGTGACCCTGACCCTTTTTGAGGACGGCAAGGACATCTTTGAGGAGCAGGGCGAGATGCTGTTCACCCACTTTGGCATCAGCGGCCCGCTGACCCTGAGCGCGTCCAGCCATCTGGGCGACATGAAAAAAGCACAAGTACTACGCTGAGATCGACCTGAAGCCCGCCCTGAGCGAGGAGCAGCTCTATGACCGCATCACCCGGGATTTTGCCCTGCTGGCCAACCATGCCGCCCAGGGGGCGCTGGTCAAGCTGCTGCCTGCCAGTATGCAGCCGGTCATGGTGGCACGCTGGGGCATTGACCCTGCCACAAAAGCCAACCAGATCACCCGGGAGCAGAAGCGGGAGCTGGTGCGCCTGATGAAGCACTGGAACGTGCCCATCGATGCCCGGGGCGACCTGGCCCATGCGGTCATCACTTCCGGCGGCGTGTCCGTGCGGGAGGTGGACCCCAGGACCATGCAGAGCAAGAAGGCGCTGGGCCTTTACTTTGCAGGTGAAGTGCTGGATGTGGATGCCTATACCGGCGGCTACAACCTGCAGATCGCTTTCTGTACGGCGCAGAGCTTTGCGAGGAATCTGGATGAAACCTCTCAGTCTCGCTGACATCAAGCGAAGCGAAGATGACGGAGAGGTTGGACAGAGTAGAGCTTGATAAAATACTTATTATTATATAAATAAAGGAGAATTCCAAATGGTTTCAGTTGCAATCGACGGCCCTGCGGGGGCAGGCAAATCCACCCTGGCGCGGCGGCTGGCCGCAGAGATGGGCTACATCTATGTGGATACCGGTGCCATGTTCCGCACCATCGGCCTGTATGCCCTGCGCAAGGGCGTGGACCCGAAGGACAATGCGGCGGTCAGCACTCTGCTGCCGGAGATCGGCCTGCGGGTGGACTGCATTGACGGGGAGCAGCATATCTATCTGAACGGCGAGGACGTGAGCACCGCCATCCGCACGGAGGAGGCCGGCATGGCCGCCTCTGCCGTGGGTGCCAACCCGGAAGTCCGCGCCTTCCTGCTGGAGCTGCAGCGCGGCATGGCCAAGACCCAGAACGTCCTGATGGATGGCCGGGATATCGGCACTGTGGTGCTGCCGGATGCCACTGTCAAGATCTTCCTGACCGCTGCTCCCGAAGCCCGGGCCAGACGGCGCTGGCTGGAATACCAGCAGAAGGGCATGGAGGTCGCCTTTGAGGATGTGCTGGCTGATGTGAAGCAGCGGGACTATCAGGACACCCACCGTGCCGCCGCCCCCTGAAGCAGGCCGAGGATGCAGTGCTGCTGGATACCTCTGACCTCAACTTTGAGCAGAGCCTTGCGGCGATGAAAAAGATTATTGCAGAAAAGGTTAATTAAATGGTACTATATTACATACTGCTGCCGCTGGCCTGGCTGGTGTTCCACATCGGCTTCCGGGTCCATACCGTTGGCCGCGAGAACCTGCGCAAGGTGCAGACCAAAGGCTGCATCATTGCCCCCAACCACGTTTCAGCCATTGACCCGGTGTTCATCGTCATCAGCCGGTTCTGGGGCAGGCGGATGCTCGTTTTTGCCAAAAAGGAGCTGTTTGAGATCAACGCCCTGCTCACCTGGTTCTTCCGCTGCTGCGGCGCGCTCTGCGTGCGCGGCAACAAGGAGGAGCTGGAGATCATTGACCGGACCGTGGAGGCCTGCCGGGCGGGCGAGACCCTGCTCATCTTCCCGGAGGGCACCCGCGAAAAAGAGGGCAGGCTCCTGCCGCCCAAGAGCGGCCTGTTCGTCATTGCGGCGCAGGCCGGGGTGGATGTGGTGCCGGTGCGCATCCGCTACGATACGCCGGACGGAAAGATGCGGCTGTTCTGCCGGGTGAACGTCATCTACGGCGAGCCGATGCCCGCCGCCCAGTTCGCCATGGAGAGCCGCCGGGATATGAAGGTGCTCCGGGCCAATAAGCAGGCACTGCTGGATGCCTGGGAACAGCTGAAGTGAGAACCTCTCCGTCACCTTCCCTGGTAGGGAGGGCAAGAAAACAACAGCGTAAACTTGGCTCCCCTATTAGGGGGGAGCTGCCGAGCGAATGCGAGGCTGAGAGGTTTAGAGAAGGAGAAACGCTATGGAAATTCGTCTTGCCAAGACCGCTGGCTTCTGCTTTGGCGTGAACCGCGCGGTGGAGCTGACCTACAATCTGCTGAACGAGGGCCATAAGGTGGCAACGCTGGGCCCGCTGATCCATAACCCGCAGGCAGTGGCCGATATGGAAAGGCGCGGTGCGCTGGTGGCCGATACCGTGGACGATATCCCCACCGGGTACGAGGTCATCATCCGCAGCCACGGCGTGCCCCGCACCATCTATGATACTTTGGAGCAGCGCGGCCTTGTTTACCACGATGCCACCTGCCCCTTTGTGAAGAAGATCCAGAGCATTGCCGCCCGGGCCGAGGCCGAGGGCGCGGTGCTTCTGGTGGCCGGTGATGCTGCCCACCCCGAGGTGCAGGGCATCGTGGGCCATACCCGGGGAGAGGTATTTGTGTTCAGCGATCTGGACGAGCTGAAGGCCTGGAAAGGCCCTTCTGACCCCCAAAAGCCCATTTTTGCGGTTGCACAGACCACATTTCAGGTAACAAAATGGCAAGAAAGTTCGGAGTTTCTCAAAAAAGCCTATACAAACGCCCGAATTTTTGATACAATATGTAATGCGACGTGGGCGAGGCAACAGGAAGCGGAAGACCTCAGCCAACAATGCGACATCATTGTTGTCATTGGCGGTCATCATTCTTCCAATACCCAAAAGCTGGTACAGGTCGCCGCAAAGCATACGAAAGCCGTGACGGTCGAGACAGCGAGCGAACTTCGGCCGGAATGGTTTGCAGATGTAAAAAACGGCGGGCGTAACAGCAGGGGCTTCAACGCCATCGTCTATTATTGAGGAGGTACTTAACAGTATGAGCGCAGAAATCAATGACAGCATGAGCTTCGAGGAGATGCTGAACGCATCCGAGGAAAAGCGTGTTCATGCAGGCAGTATTGTGAAAGGAATCGTGACCAGCATCTCTGCCAACGAGATCCAGGTGGATATCGGAGCTAAGCAGACCGGCTTTGTCAAGCTGAGCGAGCTGACCGATGATTCCTCCGCCAAGGTCGAAGACCTGGTGAAAGTTGGCGATGAGCTGGACCTCATCGTCGAGAAGGTTATGGATCAGGATGGCGTCATCCAGCTCTCCCGCAAGAAGCTCGCATCTCGCAAGGGCATGGAAGAGATCGCTAAGGCCGCTGAGTCCGGCGAGGTCGTCGAAGGCGATGTCACCGAGTTCAACAAGGGCGGCGTTGTGGTCAACGTCAAGGGCGTCAAGGTGTTCGTTCCTCGTTCTCAGGCTACGATGCGCCGTGACGAGGACTACACTGCTCTGGTTGGCCAGCATGTCCAGCTGGTTGTTACCGAGTGCTCCGGCCGCAAGATCGTCGGCAGCATCAACAAGGTCACCGCTGAGCAGAACAAGGCAAAGCGTGAGGAGTTCTGGGCAAATGTCGAGGTGGGCAAGACCTACACCGGCGTTGTCAAGAGCCTGACCTCTTACGGTGCATTCGTCGATATCGGCGGTGTGGACGGCCTGTGCCACATCAGCGAGCTGAGCTGGAACCGCATCAAGCATCCCTCCGAGGTTGTCTCCGTTGGTGACACCATCGAAGTGTATGTGAAGGACATCGACACCGAGAACCACAAGGTCTCTCTGGGCTACAAGAAGGCTGAGGACAACCCTTGGGAGCAGCTGAAGAACAACTACCCCATCGGCAGCACCTTCCATGCTCCGGTCGTGTCCCTGACCAAGTTCGGTGCATTCGTCCGCATCCTGCCGGGTGTTGACGGTCTGGTCCACATCAGCGAGATCAGCAATGACCGCGTTGAGAAGGTCTCCGACGCACTGAAGGTCGGCGATATGGTCGATGTGAAGCTGCTGGATGTTGACTTCGACAAGAAGCGCATCAGCCTGTCCATGAAGGCTCTGCTGAACGACGACGCTGAGTAATCAGTCCGTGGTTCGCTGAGTTTCAGACACAATGCGACTGCAGCCCCGTTGCCGGGTAACGGCGGCGGGGCTGTTTTTTGTTAAACATCTCAGTCAAAGCCTTGCGGCTTTGCCAGCTCCCCTAATAGGGGAGCCCTTGGCAAAACCGGGAACTTTGGACTGAATGAGGAAGGTTTGACGGTATGATTAACTGGTTAAAGAAGCACTGGGAGGCCATCTCCTACCTGATCTTTGGCGTGCTGACCACCCTGCTGAATATTGTGCTGTACGCCCTGTTCAACAGGCTGTTCGGCTACACCGCCGCCAACAGCTGGGGCAATGTGCTGGACAATATCCTCTGCATCCTGTTTGCCTACGCCACCAACCGGGCCTTTGTGTTCAACAGCAAGACCAGAGGCAGAGCGATGGCAAAGGAGTTTGGTGCATTTGTCACCTGCCGCCTGGGCACAATGCTGCTGGACACTGCAATTATGCTGGTGCTGGGCAATCTGCTGGCGGTCCAGGGCGCAGCGCTGATGGACGAGCTGATGCAGGGGGTGCTGAGCGTGGTGGCCCACTGGCTTGGCCCGGATACGGCCATACAGATGGCAGCCTCCTATGCAGGCACACCGGCGGGGGTCACGGATGGCTCTGCCGCCATTGCCGTCATCGGCGGTGCAGACGGCCCCACGGCAATCTTCGTTACCAGCCGCTACAATGCGCAGGCACTGTGGGGGCTGTGCGTCAAGGTGTTCTCGAATGTGATCGTTGTGGTGCTGAACTATGTGTTCAGCAAGCTGATCATCTTTAAGAAGAAGTAACTCCCTCTGTCTGCACCTACGGTGCAGCCACCATCCCTCTGGGAGGGAGGCATTGCCTTGCATTTGCCGACAAGGCTCCCTCTCAGAGGGAGCTGTCACCGAAGGTGACTGAGGGAGTTTTAAGTAACAAAACAATGGAGGTACGGTATTATGAAACGTGGTCTGAAAGGTTTTGCATTCCTGGTTTCCGGTCTTGTTCTGGGCATCATTGGTGCCACCGCATCCGTAACGGCAATTGCCCTGAGCGCTGTGGGCATGGCAAAGGTCCGCCGTGCCAGCAAGAATTGATGGAGGAAAATAATATGACCCGTGAAGAGATCCTCTCCCATGTCGATCATACCCTGCTGAAGCCCGAGGCTACCTGGCCCCGGATCCAGACCATCTGTGATGAGGCCATTGCCAACCACACCGCATCCGTCTGCATCAACACCTGCTATGTAAAGCAGGCGGTCGAGTATATGGCGGGCCGCATCCCGGTGTGCTGCGTGGTAGGCTTCCCTCTGGGTGCCATGGATACCGCCAGCAAGGCGTTTGAAGCCAAGACTGCCATTGAGAATGGTGCCGCCGAGGTGGATATGGTTATCAACATCGGCCGCCTGAAGAACAAGGAGTACGATGCTGTGCGCGAGGACATCCGCGCCGTGAAGCAGGCGGTGGGCGACAAGGTCCTGAAGGTCATCATCGAGACCTGCCTGCTGACCGACGAGGAAAAGGAAAAAGATGTGCGACATCGTCTGCGAGGCAGGCGCTGACTACATCAAGACCAGCACCGGCTTCTCCACCGCAGGTGCAAACTTCCACGACGTGGAGCTGATGGTCAAGGGCGTGCATGGCCGCTGCAAGGTCAAGGCTGCCGGCGGCATTTCTACCGTGGAGGATATGGAAAAGTTCCTCGCTCTGGGCGCAGACCGTCTGGGCACTTCCCGTGCGGTCAAGCTGCTGAACGGCGAACAGGCCAAGGGTTACTAAGAGAGCTTCGGGAAACTCCCGGTACTTCTAGGGGAAATCCTAATCAATTTCGTTGAGATGTCTAAAAAGAGTGATACTCTTCTTGACAATCTGACGAAGAGATGATAAGATATCTCTCAGAAAACAACTGAATACCGACTTATCAAGAGCGGCTGAGGGGACAGGCCCTGTGAAGCCCGACAACCTGTGCGAAAGCATAAGGTGCCAAATCCTGCGGGAAACCGAAAGATAAGAGTGCAAACGCTCAGAGCTTCGGTTCTGAGCGTTTTTGTTTGCGCAAACTTGATGGACGTGTATGAAGCTGTGCAAGATTCACCACACACATGGAGGACAAAATTTATGGCAAGACACCTGTTTACTTCTGAGTCCGTCACCGAGGGACATCCTGACAAGATCTGCGACCAGATCTCCGATGCTATCCTGGACGAGATCCTGACCCACGACCCCGATGCCCGCGTGGCCTGCGAGACCTGCGCTTCCACCGGCCTGGTCCACATTATGGGCGAGATCACCACCAGCTGCTATGTCGATTTCCAGAAGATCGTCCGCGAGGTCATCTCTGATATCGGCTACACCCGTGCAAAGTACGGCTTTGACGCTGACACCTGCGCCGTTATCTCCAACATCGACGGCCAGAGCCCCGATATCGCACTGGGCACCAACGACCAGGTCGGCGGTGCCGGTGACCAGGGCATGATGTTCGGCTATGCCTGCGATGAGACCCCTGAGCTGATGCCCATGCCCATCAGCCTGGCCCACAAGCTGGCCAAGAAGCTGACCGAGGTGCGCAAGAGCGGCGAACTGGATTACCTGCGCCCGGATGGCAAGAGCCAGGTCACCGTGGAGTACGACGAGAATAACAAGCCCATCCGCGTGGATGCAGTCGTCATCTCCAGCCAGCACAGTGAGAACGTGACCATGGAGCAGCTCCGGGCCGATATCATGGAGAAAGTCATCAAGGCCACCATCCCTGCCGAGCTGCTGGATGAGAACACCAAGTACTACATCAACCCCACCGGCCGCTTTGTTGTGGGCGGCCCGCAGGGTGACAGCGGCCTGACCGGCCGCAAGATCATCGTTGACACCTACGGCGGCTACGCCCGCCACGGCGGCGGCGCATTCTCCGGCAAGGACCCCAGCAAGGTGGACCGCAGTGCCGCTTACGCGACCCGCTGGGTGGCCAAGAACATCGTGGCTGCCGGTCTGGCCAAGCAGTGTGAGGTGCAGGTGGCCTACGCCATCGGCGTGGCAAAGCCTGTGTCCATCATGGTGGATACCTTTGGCACCGGCACCGTGGCCGATGAGAAGATCGAGCAGGCAGTGGAGAAGGTCTTTGACCTGACCCCCGCCGCCATCATCCGTGACCTCGGCCTGCGGAAGCCCATCTACCGCAAGCTGGCTGCCTACGGCCACATGGGCCGCGAGGATCTGGGCGTGAAGTGGGAGAACACCGACCGCGTGGATGAGCTCAAGGCCGCTGTTGCAGCTCTGTAAAACTGAAACACAAAGCGCCCTGTACCGTGAAAGGTGCAGGGCGCTTTTCTATGGTAGGCGGCAGACAAACAAAAAACGCTCCCCCGTGCAGGTGGGGAAGCGTTTTTTGTTTGTCCTTTCAGGACAGGGTAAATGATAAGAAGGTAAATGAAGAAAATAGCATAATAATAGAAGGATGAACAACAGGAGTGCCGGAGAGGAAAGCGCGTCGTTTCGCTTTGTATCCAACTGACGCTCCTGTTGGATACAAGATAACACTTTTCACAGAAAAATACAAGAGCTTTTTTGAAAAAAGTTCTTTTGTTCGAGCAAAAATGTAATTTTGTCACAACGCACAAAAACGGGGGAGATGTGTTTGGCAAAGTGATGAAACAAGCACGGGCCGGGGCAGAGGTTCGGAATTGCAGAAGCTGATTCTTTACAACAGGATGCGGCTGTGTTATGATGGATACATCTATGAGAAAAGGACGCTCTGTGGCCCGGAAGGGCAGAAACGGTGTGGGAAGAAGTGAGGAATAGAATGGAACATATGATCGCACAAAACAAGGCTCCGTGCTTTGGCGGGCGGGCTCCGCTGTTCAGCCAGCGTGACCTGCTCAGGCTGGTGGGGCCGCTGCTGGTGGAGCAGCTGCTGGCTGTGACGGTGGGCATGGCCGATACCATGATGGTCTCCCGCTGCGGCGAAGCCGCCATCTCAGGTGTCAGCCTGGTGGATATGATCAACAACCTCATCATCGTGCTGTTTGCGGCGCTGGCCACCGGCGGCGCGGTGGTGGTCAGCCAGTATCTGGGTGCAAAGGAGCAGAAGCACGCCAACGCAAGCTCGGGTCAGCTGATCCTGCTCAGCGCTCTGCTGGGCGTGGGTGTGGGGGTGTTCTGCTTTGTGCTGGCCCGTCCCATGATCCGGCTGTGCTATGGCAGCATCGATGCCGACGTACTGGAGGCCGGTGTGCTCTACCTGCGCATCACGGCGGTCAGCTACCCGTTCCTGGCCATGTACAATGCCGGTGCGGCGCTCTTCCGCAGCATGGGTAACTCCAAAATCTCCATGCAGATCAGCATCCTGATGAACATCATCAACATCGTGGGCAATGCGGTCTGCATCTTTGTGCTGGGAATGGGCGTGGACGGCGTTGCCTGGCCCAGCGTCCTCTCCCGTGCTGTGGCGGCGGTGCTCATCCTGAACCGCTGCTACCAGAAGGGCCACATGCTCACCGTGCCCAAAACGATCCGGCTGGATGGCCGGATGGCAAAGCGCATCCTGGGCATCGGCATCCCGTCCGCCTTTGAGAACAGCCTGTTCCAGGCGGGCCGCATTCTGGTGGTGAGCATGATCTCCACCTTCGGCACCGTGCAGATCGCTGCCAACGCCGTGGCAAACAATCTGGACGGCATGGGCTGCATCCCGGGGCAGGCCATTGGTCTGGCTATGATCACGGTGGTGGGCCGCTGCGTTGGCGCAGGGGACAATGAACAGACCGTTTTCTACACCCGCAAGCTGCTGCTCTGGGCCTACATCTCTATGGGGATCTTCAACGGCGGCATCCTGCTCTTCCTCAAGCCGCTGGTGGGCATCTACGCCCTCTCCGGCGAGACCATGGCGCTGGCCATCCTGCTGGTGCAGATCCACGCAGGCAGCGGCCTGTGCCTGTGGCCTCCTTTGTTCTGCCCAACGCTCTGCGCGCGGCCAACGATGTGAAATTTACCATGGTGGTCTCTGTGCTCAGCATGGCCATCTGGCGGCTGGGATTCAGCTACCTGCTCTGTGTCAGGATGGGCTGGGGCGCTGTGGGTGTCTGGATCGCCATGGTCATTGACTGGGTCTGCCGTGTCATCTGCTTTGTGGCGCGCATGAAGAGCGGCGCATGGAAAACAAAATATCAGGCATAAGAAAGGAACAGGATATGAAACTGATCAGCTGGAACGTCAACGGCCTGCGGGCCTGCCTGACCCACGATTTTGCCGCAAGTTTTGCGGCGCTGGATGCCGATATCTTTTCGGTGCAGGAGACCAAGATGCAGCCCGGTCAGGCGGATTTTGCGCCGGATGGCTACACCGAGTATACCTATTCTGCCGAGAAGAAGGGCTACTCCGGCACGGCCTGCTGGTGCAAGACGGCGCCGCTGGCCGTGACCACCGGCATCGGCATTGAGCAGCACGACCACGAGGGCCGTGTGCTCACGCTGGAATATCCGGGGTTCTGGCTGGTGAACTGCTATACCCCCAACAGTCAGGACGGCCTGAAGCGGCTGGATTACCGCATGACCTGGGAGGATGCGTTCCGGGCCTACCTGCTGGAGCTGGACGCGAAAAAGCCGGTCATCCTCTGCGGTGACCTGAACGTGGCCCACACCGAGATCGACATCAAGAATGCGAAGACCAACCGGATGAGCGCGGGCTTCACTGACCAGGAGCGGGCCAAGATGACCGAGCTGCTGGCGGCGGGCTTTACCGACACCTTCCGCGCGGTTCACCCGGACGAGGTGAAGTACAGCTGGTGGAGCTACCGCTTCCACGCCCGGGAAAAGAACGCGGGCTGGCGCATTGATTATTTCATCGTTTCAAACCGCATCGCCGACAAGGTGACCGCTGCCGAGATCCACAACGAGGTGTTTGGCTCCGACCACTGCCCGGTGGAGCTGGTCATCGACCTGTAAGCCGTTACTCATGATCTTATGATAAGGAGAAACCTGGATGCTCAAGAATTATCTGATGGTATTTTTTGTTTCCATGGTGCCGCTCATTGAACTGCGCGGTGCCATCCCCATCGGGCTTGGCATGGGCCTGCCCATTCTGCCCACCTATCTGGTGTGCGTGGTGGGCAACATGCTGCCGGTGCCCTTCATCTATCTGTTTGCCCGCAAGTTCCTCATCTGGGGCTACCACAAACCGGTCATCGGGCCGGTGTGCAAGTTCTTCATCACCAAGGGGGAAATGGGCGGCCGCAAGCTGGAGGAAAAGGTAAAGCAAGGGTCTGACCGTTGCCCTGCTGCTCTTTGTGGGAATCCCGCTGCCCGGTACCGGTGCCTGGACCGGCACGCTGGCAGCCTCCATTTTGGACATGAAGTTCAAGGATGTTCTCATTGCCTGCATGGGCGGTGTGCTGCTGGCGGGCATCATCATGGGCCTGGCCAGCGCCGGTGTGCTGGGCGCGGCCAGCAGCCTGTTTGCAGTGTGACAGATAGGAGAATGAATCTCCCCGTCGCGGGCTTCGCCGCGACAGCTCCCCTGATAGGGAGCCAGGTCTTGCCTCGCCTATTAGGAGAGGTGGCATCGAGCGATAGCGATGATGACGGAGAGGTTTCGTACAGAAGCAGGCTGCCGAAGGCTGGCAAAAGCGCTTTAAGTGTGTTACAATAAACAGTAACGTGTCGTTACGACAAAGAAAGGACGAAGCAATCATGGATCAGGCATTGAATCAGAAGATCGACGCCTTTATTGCGGCGAACAAGGAGCAGATTCTGGAGGACATCGCGGCGCTGGTGGCCATTGACAGCGTAGAGGGCACCCCGGAGGAGGGCGCACCCTTCGGCGCAGGCCCCCGCGCGGCGCTGGACAAGACGCTGGAGCTGGCTGCAGGCATGGGGCTGGCGACCCGCAACTGCGAGAACTACATCGGCTATGCCGAGCTGGCCGGTGCAGACCCCGAGAAGTATCTGGCAACCATCTGCCATGTGGATGTGGTGCCCGTGGGCAACGGCTGGAGCCAGGACCCCTTCAAGATGCAGATCCGGGACGGCTGGATGATCGGCCGTGGTGTAGCCGATGACAAGGGCCCCATGGTGGCTACCCTGTACGCCCTGAAGTTCCTCAAGGAGGAGGGCGTTTCCCTGCGGTATCCCATCCGCGCAATGGTTGGCGACAACGAAGAGACCCACATGAACGATGTGGAATACTACCTCAAGAACTACCCGGCCCCGGTGTTCTGCTTCACCCCGGATGCAGAGTTCCCGGTGTGCAACGGCGAGAAGGGCCATTTCGGTGCGGAGCTGGTCAGCCCGGTGTGCAACGGCGAGATCAAGGAGTTTGAGGGCGGCGTTGCCAACAATGCAGTCCCCGACCGCGCCAGCGCACTGGTGGAGACTGACATCACCAAGCTGAAAAATGCCCCCAACATCACGCTGGAGCCGGAAGGCAATGGGGTGCGTATCCGGGGCTGGGGCAAGCGGCGGCCATGCCGCCATGCCCGAGGGCACGGTCAACGCCATCGGTCTGGTGGTGAACTACCTGCTGGACAACGGTCTGTGCAACGATGCAGAGCGCGCCTATCTAGAAGCCCTGAAAAAGCTGCACGCTTCCACCGCTGGCACCGGCCTGGGTATCGACTGCGCCGACGGCCCCTTCGGCCCCCTGACCATCATCGGCGGCCGCATCTTCATGCGGGAGGGCCGGATCGTCCAGACCATGGACAGCCGTTACCCCACCTGCACCAACGCCGAGAAGATGAAGGAGCAGATCAAGGCTGCCATTGGCACGGGTGCTTCTCTGGAGAAGGCCGAGGGTGCCGAGCCCTTCTATATCGCAGCCGATACCCCCGCCATCAAGGCTTGCATCGAGACCTACAACGAGGTCACCGGCGAGAATGCCACGCCCTTTACCATGGGCGGCGGCACCTATGCCCGCCATTTCCCCTATGCGGTGAGCTTTGGCCCCGAGCACGAGGACATGGTGCTGCCTGAGTTCGGCGGCCCGATGCACGGTGCCAACGAGGCAGCTCCCATCGATAAGCTGCTGGAGGCCCTGAAGATCTACATCATCGCCCTGCTGCGGCTGGAGGAGATCGACTTCTGATGAACGTTCTGGTCATTGACGGCCAGGGCGGCGGGCTGGGCCGCCAGCTGGTGGCGGCCATCTCTGCCGCCTGCCCGGAAGCCCGGCTGACCGCCGTGGGCACCAACAGCCTTGCGACTTCGGCCATGCTCAAGGCGGGGACGGCCCGCGCCGCCACCGGCGAGAACGCCGTGGTGGTGGGCTGCCGCCGGGCGGATGTCATTTTGGGGCCCATCGGCATTGTGATGGCTGACGCCCTGCTGGGCGAAATCACCCCCGCCATGGCAGCGGCAGTCTGCCAGAGCCCCGCCCGGCGGGTGCTGGTGCCCATCAACCACTGTGAGAACATCGTGGTGGGCGTGCCCGACCAGCCCATCGGCCAGCTGGTGGCGGCAGCGGCACAAAAGGTCAAAGAACTGGCTGAAACTCCTTGTAAATAACAGAAAAGCAGCTGCGTTCCGTGTGTGCGGAGCGCAGCTGCTTTCGTTTTGCAGAAGCTTTGTTCAGTTTTTGCGGATAGTACCGCCATGCCAGCGGCTCCCCTATGAGGAAAGCTGGCACGCAAAGTGGGACCGAGAGGTTCAGCGCTGCTGTTTCTGGATAACCTCGTGGATGCTGGGGGCACATCCCCCTGTGCGTCCTTTTCCAGCCTGCTGATGCGGCGGTCCAGCTCGGTGAGGCGCTGGGACATGACATCCGGCAGGTCCTGCTGGTCGAGGTCGTCGGCGGGGTTGATGGCCTTGTTGTTGATGCGCACCACCTCGGCGGGCACGCCCACGGCGGTGCAGTTGGCGGGCAGGTTGCGCAGCACAACGCTGCCTGCGCCGATGCGGGCGTTATCGCCGATATACACCGGGCCCAGCACCTTGGTGCCCGCGCCGATCAGCACGTTGTTGCCCAGCGTGGGGTGGCGCTTGCCGGTGTCCTTGCCGGTGCCGCCCAGCGTCACGCCGTGGTAGATGGTGCAGTTGTCGCCGATCACGGTGGTCTCGCCGAACACGATGCCCATGCCGTGGTCGATGAACAGGCACCTGCCGATCTGGGCGCCGGGGTGGATCTCGATGCCGGTTTTGTGGCGGCCATGCTGGCTGACCCAGCGGGCAAGGAAAAAGTGCCCGTGCTCATACAGCCAGTGGGCAATGCGGTGGTAGACCAGGATATGGAAGCCGGGGTACAGCAGGATGACCTCCAGCACACTGCGTGCGGCGGGGTCTTTGCGCTGGATGTTCCGTGCGTCCTCCAATAAGCTCATGTGGGAACCCTCCCTTTTTGTTCAGCCGCCTCGGTGCGGCTCTCTCTTTTTGACAGATACTATAATAACACATGCAAACTTCAATGTACAGTGCTTTGGTAGGAATTGACGGAGAAAAATCCCCCCCTCCGCGCAGGGATTATGGGGCGGGAAACGGGTTTTCGGTAGAGTAGCCAAAATTCCGGGAGATACAGCCAAAACCTTTTCACACAGGAATCTTACAGAAAGCATTGACACATTTTGCGTTTCTATGATAAAATATAACGAAAACAAATGCGAAGGAAAAGGAGAAGCGGACGAATGCTGTCAAAAATGAACGCTGAACTGAAAAAGCAGTTTGCAGCCGTTTTTGCGGTGGGCTCCGTGTTTCCTTTTTTTTCGCTTTTTGAACTTTTCCGTTTGTGGAAAAGTTCTTTTTTTTTGCCTGTCCGCGGGCTGCAATGCCCGCATCCGCCCATCCGAAATACGAACAGGGAGGTAAAAGAATATGCTGCTCATCAACGCTGTAAACGCTGCGGGCCGCCCGGTGGAGCTTTTCGTGAAAGACGGAAAGATCGCTGCCGTGGGTCAGGATCTTTCCGCACTGGCCGGGGAGGGGGAGACTGTCCTCGATGCAGGCGGTCTGACCGTGCTGCCTGCCTTTGTGGACCTGCACTGCCACTGGCGCACCCCCGGCTTTGAGTACAAGGAGGACATTGCCACCGGAAGCACGGCTGCCGCCGCGGGCGGCTACACCTTCGTGAACCTGATGCCCAACACAAAGCCTGTCTGCTCCTCTGCCGCACAGGCAGCCATGGTGGAGCAGAAGGCCGCCGAGGTGGGCCTGTGCGATGTGAACCAGACGGTTTCCATCACCGAGAACTTTGACGGCAAGACCATCGACCACCTCAAGACCCTGCCCGCCAGTGTGAAGTTCATCACCGAGGATGGCCACGGTGTGCAGGACAACGCCACCATGGCCCGGGCCTTTGCCATCTGCACCCAGCGGGATATCACCGTGATGAGCCACGCCGAGGATATGGAGATCAGCCCCTGGGATTACCGGCTGGCTGAAGACCTGGAGACCGTGCGCAACTGCTGGCTGAGCGAGTACTACCAGACCAGGCTGCACATGTGCCACGTTTCCACCCGTGGCGCGCTGGAGGCCATCCAGATGGCCAAGCTGCGCGGCGCACCCGTGACCTGCGAGGTGACCCCGCATCACCTGTGGTTCAACAATGAGACCTGCGATTACCGGGTCAACCCGCCCATCCGCACCGCGGATGATGTGCAGGCGCTCATCGATGGCATCCGTTCCGGTGTGGTGGATGCCATTGCCACCGACCACGCCCCCACTCCGAGGAGGACAAGCTGAAGGGCATGGCCGGTATGGTGGGCAGCGAGACCGCCTTTGGGGTCTGCTACACCAAGCTCTGCAGGGAAGAGGGCCTGCCGCTGGAACTGCTGGTGCACCTGATGAGCACCCGCCCGGCAGAGATCCTGGGCCTTGCCAAGGGCCAGCTGGAGCCCGGCTACGATGCAGACTTTGTGCTGGTGGATCTCGACACCCCCTACACTGTGGACAAAGAAAAGTTGCACTCCAAGAGCCATAACTGCCCCTTTGATGGTGCGCAGCTCTACGGCAGGGTCTATGCTACCGTCAAGGGCGGCAAGCTGACCTATCAGGCTGAGGAGTAATGCGCTGAGGCCCTCTCCGTCATCGCTTGCGCGATGCCACCTCTCCCAAAGGGAGAGGCAATTGCGGCTCACGGCCAGCTGCTGCTGAGCCTGGGATATGCATAGGCTCTCCCTTTTGGGAGAGCTGGACGCGAAGCGGCCTGAGAGGGCGAGGACGCTGACAAAAAGCCAACACAACAAAGAAATATAGATAATAAAAAAGAGAGACAGATACAGGAGGAACCCGACAATGACAAACATGGACAAGCTTTACGAAGCAGTTGCAGCCCGCGGCCTGGTGTGTGTGGGTCTGGACACTGATTTCAGCTACCTGCCCGCTGACTTTGTGGACACCGCCCTGACCAAGGGGGAGAACATCGTCCGCTTCAACAAGAAGCTCATCGATGCCACCAAGGCTGTGGCTGGCTGCTACAAGGTGCAGATCGCATACTACGAGTCCCTGGGTCTGGAGGGCATGAAGGCCTACGCCGAGACCCTGACCGCTGTCCGCGAGGCTGGTATCCCTGTCATCGCCGATATCAAGCGCGGCGATATCGCCAAGACCGCCGAGATGTACGCCATGGGCCACTTCACCGGCGACTTCGAGTCTGATTTCGTCACCCTGGCCCCCTACATGGGTCTGGATTCCATCAGCCCCTACCTGCCCTATGCCGAAAAGCAGGGCAAGGGCATGTTCGTCCTCTGCCGCACCTCCAACGGCGGTGCCAAGGACTTTGAGTATGAGAAGCTGGCAGACGGCCGCCACGTTTACGATCTGGTGGGCGACAAGCTGAACGCTCTGGGCAAGGACTACATGGGCGAGCATGGCTACTCCTCCATCGGTCTGGTCATCGGCGGCACCCACATCGAGGAGGCCACCGAGATCCGCGCCAAGTATCAGGACAGCTTCTTCCTCATCCCCGGCTACGGCGCACAGGGCGGCAAGGCCGAGGATATTGCCCAGTACCTGACCAAGGGCAACGGCGGCGTGGTCAACTCCAGCCGCGGCATTCTGCTGGCCTACAAGAAGCAGCCCGGCGTGGCCTTTGATGAGGCCGCTTACAACGAGTGTGTGAACATGAAGGAGGCCATTGCTCATGCGTGCAGCCTGCTGTGAAGCCACCGTTCTGAGCCATGAGAGCATCCTGCCGGACATCCGGCTCCTGCGTGCCCTCTGGCCTGACCGGGAGCATGCCCCCCACGCCGGGCAGTTCTTTACCCTGCGTGCCTGGGGTGCCGATGAGGCTCCCTTCCTGTCCCGCCCCATCAGCGTGCACAAGTGGGAGCCGGAGACCCAGACCATTGAGTTCCTGTATCAGGTCATCGGCGAGGGCACTCATAAAATTGCCCAGCTGAAGACCGGCGATACCTTCCAGCTGACCGGCCCCATGGGCAACGGCTTTGATATCCCGGCCCTGGCCGAACAATACCATAAGATCGCTGTGGTGGGCGGCGGCATTGGCACCGCCCCCATGTATCAGGTCACCCGGGAACTGGCAGCTGCCGGTGTTAAGCCGGACGTGTTCTTCGGCTTCCGGGATACCCCTTACTGCATGGAGGAGTACCGCTCCATCGCAAATGTGGTAAAGGTCTCCACCGATACCGGTGCGGTGGGCTTCCACGGCTTTGTGACCCAGCTGTATGACCCGGCAGATTACGATGCTGTGCTGATCTGCGGCCCCACCGTGATGATGAAAAACGCTGCCCGGATGTGTGCCGAAAAGGGCACTCCCTGCTTCGTGAGCCTGGAAAGAAGATGGCCTGCGGCATTGGTGCCTGCCTTGGCTGCACCTGCGAGACCAAGGGCGGCGAGGGCAAGAGCGTGTGCAAGAATGGCCCGGTCTTTGATGCAACGGAGGTGTTCTTCTGATGGCTGACCTGAAAACAAACCTGCTGGGCTTTGTGATGAACAGCCCGGTCATCGGCGCTTCCGGCACTGTGGGCTACGGTGTGGAGTACGAGGAACTGGCCGATTTTTCCAAGATCGGCGGCATCTCCGGCAAGGGCCTGACCCTGCACGGCCAGTACGGCAACAAGGGCGAGCGCCTGTGGGAGACCCCCCTCCGGCCTCATCAACAGCATCGGTCTGCAGAACCCCGGCGTTCAGCACTTCATTGACGTGGAACTGAACGAGATGCTGGAGCTCAAGCAGAAATACGGCACAGTGGCCATTGCCAATCTGGGCGGACACAGTGAGGAAGAGTATGTTGAGGGTGCGGCTCTGCTGAGCGAGAGCGCTGTGGACATCGTGGAGCTGAACATCTCCTGCCCCAACGTCAAGGAGGGCGGCATGGCCTACGGCGTGAAGGCCGAGGCCGCCGGTGAGGTGGTGCGGATGGTCCGCGCGGCCTGCAAAAAGCCCCTGATGGTCAAGCTGAGCCCCCAGGCAGAGAACATTCCCGAGATGTGCAAGGCTGTGGAGGCCGCCGGTGCGGATGCCATCAGCCTGACCAACACCTTCCAGGCCTGCGCCATCGATCTGGAGCGCAAGCCGGTGTTCAACAACACCTTTGCCGGTCTGTCCGGCCCGGCGGTGCGGCCCATTGCCCTGCGCATGGTCTGGCAGGCTGTGGGTGCCGTGAACATCCCGGTGGTGGGTCTGGGCGGCATTGCCACGGGCCGTGACGCACTGGAATTCATCATGGCCGGTGCCGCGGCGGTGCAGGTGGGTGCCGCAAACTTTGCCAACCCCCGCGCCATGGAGACCATTGCCGACGAGATGGCACAGTGGATGGATGCCCATGGCGTGAAAAAAACGCTGGAGGAGATCCGCGGCTGCGCCCGAAATGCTGAATAATTGAGTTGATATACCAGAATAACCACGGATTATGCGTATAAAGCGAAAAAAATTGCGCATAAGTTTGCAATTGCTGCAAAAGCGTGGTACAATACCGTTCAAAAGATATTTTTCATAAAAAAAGAGAGGGAGAACTACAATGAGTGAAGCACTTGAAATTCTGAAGAGCTGTGACGCATTCCTGGAGGGCCATTTCCTGCTCTCCTCCGGCCGCCATTCCAGCGCATACTGCCAGATGGCCTACCTGCAGCAGTACCCTGACCGCTGCGCCGAGGTAATGAAGGCTGTGGCCGATCAGATCAAGAAGCTGGATGTGGATGTCATCGTGGGACCTGCCATGGGCGGCATCGTCTATGCTTACGAGCTGGCCCGCCAGACCGGCAAGCGCGCCATCTTCACCGAGCGCGTGGACAATGTGATGACCCTGAAGCGCTTTGCCATCCATCCGGGTGAGAAGTGCATCATTGCTGAGGACGTGGTCACCACCGGTATCTCCTCTCTGGAGACCAAGCGTGTGATTGAAGAGAACGGCGGCATCTGCGTGGGTATCACCTGCGTGGTGGACCGCACCAAGCCTGAGGCTCCGTCTCCCATTCCTATCCTGGCCAGCGCCCTGAAGCTGGACCTGCCCAACTACGCACCCGAGGAGTGCCCCATCTGCAAGGAGGGCAAGCTGCCTCTGGTGCACCTGGGCAGCCGCAAGATGAAGCAGGAAGCCAAGCAGACCCTGTAACTTGACAACAACCGTGTTGAAACAAGGAGTACCTATGAACGCTTATCTTCTTTTTGGCAAACGGCATGGTCTTTGCAGGCCAGTCAGTGGGCGCTGAGGGCGTTACCGTGGGCGAAGTCGTCTTTGCCACCGGTATGGTGGGCTTTGAAGAGACCCTGACCGACCCCAGCTACTACGGCCAGATCATCACCCAGACCTATCCCCTCATCGGCAACTACGGCATGAACAAGGACGATATGGAGTCGGACCGCATCTGGGCCAAGGGCTACATTGTGCGCGAGGCCTGCACCACCCCCTCCAACTGGCGCTGTGAGGAGACGCTGGACAGCTTTTTGAAAAAAACAATACCATCGGCATCGAGGGCATCGACACCCGCCACCTGACCCGCATCATCCGGGAGAGCGGCGTGATGAACGGTGCCATCCTGACCACCTTTGACCCCGCTGACCCTGCCAAGGCCGAGACGGAGAAGCTGCTGGAGACCATCCGCGCCTATGCCGTGACGGATGCCGTCAAGAGCGTGACCTGCGAGAAGCCCGAGGTCTTTCACGAGAAGGGCGAGACCCACATTGTGCTGATGCACTACGGCTGCAAGCGCAATATCGTGCGCTGCCTGGTCAAGCGCGGCTGCAAGGTAACGGTGATGCCTGCCTTTGCCACCGCTGAGGAAGTGGCTGCCCTGAATCCGGACGGCATCATGCTGTCCAACGGCCCCGGCGACCCCGCCGAGCCGGTGGAGGTCATTGAGAACCTGAAGCAGATCTTTGCGCTGGGCATCCCCACCTTCGGCATCTGCCTGGGCCACCAGCTCAGCGCTCTGGCCGCCGGTGCCAAGACCATGAAGCTGAAGTATGGCCACCGCGGTGCCAACCAGCCTGTCACTGATTTTGAGTCGGGCCGCACCTTCATCACCAGCCAGAACCACGGCTATGCGGTCGTGGGCGAGGAGCTGCCCGCCGAGATGGGCGAGGTGGCACAGGTGAACGCCAACGACGGCACCTGCGAGGGCATCAAGTACAAGAAGTGGAACTGCTTCACGGTCCAGTTCCACCCGGAAGCCAACGGCGGCCCCAAAGACACGGAGTTCCTGTTCGACCGCTTCCTGAACAACGTCAAAGCAGCAAAAAAGGAGGTGCGCTGAAATGCCCAAGGACCCCAGAATCAAAAAGGTGCTGGTCATCGGCTCCGGCCCCATCATCATCGGCCAGGCCGCTGAGTTCGACTACTCCGGCACCCAGGCGTGCCGCGCCCTGAAAGCAGAGGGCATTGAGACCGTTCTGCTCAACTCCAACCCCGCTACCATTATGACCGACCCCGATGTGGCCGATCATGTCTATATCGAGCCCATGACCCTTGAGGTGGTGGAGCGCATCCTGGAGATCGAGAAGCCCGACTCCGTTCTGCCCAACCTGGGTGGCCAGATGGGCCTGAACCTCTCCATGGAGCTGGCCCGTTCCGGCTATCTGGACCGCACCGGTATCCGCCTGCTGGCCTGCAAGCCTGAGACCATCGACCGCGCCGAGGACCGTGAGCTGTTCAAGGAGACGATGGAAAAGCTGCATCAGCCCATCATCCCCTCTGAGGTCGTGGAGACCCTGCAGGATGCGCTGGCCTGTGCGGACCGCATTGGCTACCCCGTCATCGTCCGCCCTGCCTTTACCATGGGCGGCACCGGCGGCGGTATCTGCGAAAACAAGGAAAAGCTCATCGAGATCGGCACCAACGGTCTGCGCCTGTCCCCCATCCATCAGATCCTCGTTGAGAAGTGCATCGCCGGTTGGAAAGAGATCGAGTACGAGGTCATGCGCGACCACAAGGGCAACGTGATCACCGTCTGCAACATGGAGAACCTGGACCCCGTCGGTATCCACACCGGCGATTCCGTGGTCGTGGCTCCCTCCCAGACCCTGACCGATCACGAGTACCAGATGCTGCGCACCGCTGCTCTGGATATCATCAACGAGTTGGGCGTGGAGGGCGGCTGCAACTGCCAGTTTGCTCTGAAGCCCGACAGCTTTGATTACGCGGTCATCGAGGTCAACCCCCGTGTGTCCCGTTCTTCCGCCCTGGCCTCCAAGGCCACCGGCTACCCCATTGCCAAGGTGGCCACCAAGATCGCCATCGGCTATACGCTGGACGAGATCACCAATGATGTCACCGGCAAGACCTGCGCCTGCTTTGAGCCTGCGCTGGACTACATCGTGGTCAAGTACCCGAAGTGGCCCTTTGATAAGTTCGTCTACGCCGACAAGTCTCTGGGCACCCAGATGATGGCCACCGGCGAGGTGATGAGCATTGGCAACAGCTTCGAGGCTGCCATGATGAAGGCAGTCTCCTCCATTGAGCTGGGCATGGATACCCTGACCCACAAGCCCTTTGAGGAGCTGACCGATGACGAGATCGTGGCCCACATGTATGTTCAGGATGCGGAGCGCGTGTTCTGTGTCTACGAGGCCCTCAAGCGCGGCATCGACCACGAGACCATCTGGAAGATCACCAAGATCGACTGGTGGTTCCTGGATAAGATGCAGCACCTGGCTGACTTGGAAAAGGGTCTGGCAAAGTGCAACGGCGTGCTGAGCCTGGAGCAGTATCAGACCGCCAAGAAGTATGGCTTCCAGGATAAGACCATCAAGCGTCTGGCACAGGTGGATGCTCTGCCTGTGGAGAACTACCGCGCCGGTTTCAAGATGGTCGATACCTGTGCTGCTGAGTTCTCGGCCAACACCCCGTACTTCTACTCCACCTACGACGGCGACAACGAGGCCGCCGAGTTTATTGCTGCCAGAGAGGCAGAGGCTGCCGCCAACGGCCAGCCCAAGAAGAAAAAGGTGCTGGTCTTTGGCTCCGGCCCCATCCGCATCGGTCAGGGCATCGAATTCGACTACTGCTCTGTCCACTGTGTCTGGACCCTGAAGAACCACGGCTGCGAGGCCATCCTCGTCAACAACAACCCCGAGACCGTCTCCACCGACTTTGACACCGGCGACCGTCTGTACTTCGACCCCCTGAACCCGGAGAGTGTGGACAACATCATCGCCACCGAAAAGCCCGATGCCTGCGTGGTCCAGTTCGGCGGCCAGACCGCCATCAAGCTGGCAAAGCACATGGATGAGATCGGCCTGCCCATCCTGGGCACCCCGGCGGATGCCATTGACGAGGCAGAGGACCGTGAGCGCTTCGACGAACTGCTGGAGCGCTGCAGGATCCCCCGCGCGCCCGGCCGCACCGTGTTCAATCTGGAGGAGGCTCTGGCTGCTGCTGATGAGATCGGCCTGCCTGTCCTGATGCGTCCCTCCTACGTTCTGGGCGGTCAGAACATGATCGTGGCCTACACCAAGGCCGATGTCATCGAGTACATGGGCGTTATCACCGAGCATGTGGACATGGATCATCCTGTCCTGCTGGATAAGTATATCATGGGCACCGAGTGCGAAGTGGATGCCATCTGCGATGGCGAGAACTTCCTCATCCCCGGCATCATGGAGCAGGTGGAGCGTACCGGTGTCCACTCCGGCGACTCGATCTGTGTCTACCCGGCACAGCATCTGACCCAGGCCGAGATCGACACCATGGTGGATTACACCGGCCGCTTTGCCCGTGAGCTGCATGTCAACGGTCTGGTGAACGTGCAGTACGCAGTTTCCAACGGCAAGGTGTACGTCATTGAGGTGAACCCCCGTTCCTCCCGTACCGTGCCGTATATCTCCAAGGTCACCGGTGTGCCCATGGTGGATCTGGCGGTGCGCTGCTGTCTGGGCGAAAAGCTGGCAGATATGGGCTACGGTACCGGCCTGCACCCCAATGCCCCCTATGTGGCCGTTAAGGTGCCTGTGTTCAGCTTTGAAAAGCTGCACGGTGTGGATACCCAGTTCGGCCCCGAGATGAAGTCCACCGGCGAAGTGCTGGGCATTGCTCCCAACTACCACGATGCCCTGCTCAAGGGCCTGATCGGCGCGGGCTATACCTTCAAGACCCCCGGCCCCGCCAGCTGCTGCATCTTCACCGTGAAGGACAGCGACAAGCCGGAGTTCGTGGATATCGCATGGAAGCTCAAGAGCATGGGCTACAAGCTGTACGGTACCTCCGGCACCTGCGCATGGCTCAACAAGCACATGGTGCCCTGCAACGAGGTGCGCAATATGTCCGGCGAGTCCCCCAACATCGTGGACCTGCTGCAGAGCGGTCTGGTGGATTATGTGTTCTCTACCAGTGCTAAGGGCCGTGACCCCAAGCGCGATTCTGTCCGCCTGCGCCGCAAGGCCGTGGAACTGAGCATCCCCTGCATCACTGCTGTGGATACCGCCAACGCACTGGTCGATTGCCTGCGCAGCGACCATGACATGAAGGACATCCCGCTGGTGGATATTGCAACGCTGTATCATAAAAAATAACGCACAAAATGTAACTCGTGCGCAATATTATGCGTTTCGTGCGCAATCTCTCGTGAGGGGCTGCATTTGTTATACTCAACAACGCAAAATTTGCCAAAAGACGTTACTTTTGGACGTTCCAGGAGGATATCGATACAATGACTCGTTCCCAGATGATCGAAACCGTGGCACGCAAGACCGGCTTTACCGAAGCACAGGTCGAGACCACGATGGACGCTTTGTTTGACCAGATCGCTGACTGCCTGCGTGCAGACGAGAAGGTGACCATTGCCGGCTTTGGCCGTTTTGAGATGCGTCCCCGCAAGCCCAAGGCTTACACCAACCCCAAGACCAAGGTCTCCAGCCGTCTGGAGTCCACCTCCATCCCTGGCTTCAAGGCCAGCGGCCGTTTCAAGCAGAAGCTGGAAGCAGGCCGTGCCGCCGCTCAGAGCGTAGAAGAGACCGCCTGAGCGCGTACATCCCAGATCCAACCGCAGAGCCGTGCCCCAAAAAAGGGCGCGGCTCTTTTTGCGTGCTGACAAGCGCCGCGTTTCATGGTATACTGAACAACAAGGGTAGAAGGATAAGGAGTATCAAACATGCTTTACAGTGAGTTGCAGTGCAGTGAAGCCATCCACAAGGCTGTGGAGCGCATGGGCTTTGCGGAGATGACGGAAATTCAGGAAAAGACCATCCCTGTGATGCTGGCAGGCCGGGATGTGATCGCCAAGGCCCCCACAGGCACCGGCAAGACCTGTGCCTTCGGCATCCCGGTGGCGGAACATATCGACCCGGAAAAAAAAGTACCCGCAGGCTGTGATCATGGCCCCCACCCGGGAGCTTGCCCAGCAGATCGCCGAGGAGCTGACCGAGCTGACCTACTTTATGCCTGAGGTGCAGGTGGCCTGCGTGTACGGCGGTGCCAACATGGAAAAGCAGGCAAAGCGCCTTGCCGAGGGCTGCCAGATCGTGGTGGCAACGCCGGGCCGTCTGATGGACCACTATAAGCACCACAGCATCGATCTGGCCCATGTGACCCAGGTGGTGCTGGACGAGGCCGATGAGATGCTGAACATGGGCTTTTATAAGGATGTGCGGCATATCATTGAGCTGATGAAGGCCCGCAAAAGCCTGTGCATGTTCTCCGCCACCATCAGCCGCGAGGTGATGGACATCGGCTGGCTGTATCAGAACAACGCCGAGGAGATCACCGTTCAGCCCAGGGAGGAGAGCCAGCCCAAGATCACCCAGTACATGCTGGAGACCTCCGGCCGCAACAAGCTTTCCGACCTTGCACAGATCATCATTGGTGAGAACTACAAGCGTGTGATGGTGTTCTGCGATACCAAGTTCAACACCGCCCCCCTGGCCAACCAGCTGGCCCGTCTGGGCTTCTCTGTGGACTGCCTCCACGGCGACCTCTCCCAGAAGGAACGCAACCAGATCATGCAGAACTTCCGGGACGGCAGGCTGGCCATCCTTGTGGCCACCGATGTGGCTGCCCGCGGCATCGATGTCTCAGATGTGGATGCCGTGATCAACTACGATGTGCCCAGTGAGAACGAACATTACACCCACCGGATCGGCCGCACCGGCCGCGCCAAAAAAGGAGGGCGTGAGCTATCTGTTCTATGTGCCAGAGGAGAAAAAGCGGGTGCAGGAGCTTCTCCGCCTGACCCGCAACACCGACCTGTGCACCCCGGTCCACTTTGACTTCAACCATGAGCACATTGTGGTGGAGAAAAAGCAGGACAGCGCCGACCGGTTCCAGATCAAGTGCTATTTTTAAGTAAAAAAGCGGGGCGCTGCGCTGGCAGCTGCCCCGTTTTTTCAAAAAAAACATTGACCTTCCCCTTTCTGGAAGGTGTAAGATGGTGCCTGTAAGGAGGCTGCGGAGCCAATGAAGATCAACGAGGTGGAAGCTGCCGTGGGCGTGACCAAAAAAGAATATCCGCTTTTATGAGGAAGAGGGGCTCATCAGCCCCGGCGGGAGCCCGGCAACGGCTACCGCAGTTACTCGGCGGCGGATGTCGAGCGTCTGCGGCGCATCAAACTGCTGCGCAAACTGGATGTGCCGCTGGCCGAGATCCGGCAGATGCTGGAGGGAGAGTGCACGCTGGCCGACGGGATGACCCGGCAGCTGGAGCGCTTGCATACCCGCCGCACCGATCTGGACGAGGCAGTGAACTTCTGCACTCTGCTTCAAAAGGAACCTGTCAGCCTCAATGAACTGGATGTGGAACAGACGCTGGCGCGCCTGACCGCAAAAGAAGAACAGGGGGTAACATTTGTGGATATTGAACAGGTGGACCGGAAGGCCGAGCGCATCAGGGGTGCGCTGGTGGGAGCCGGATTGTTTACTGCGATCATGCTGCTGTCCATCGGCATCATGGCGTGGGCGTTCTGCGTCGATCCGCAGGATGTGCCGCCGCTGCCGCTGCTGGTGGTGCTGTTTGGCATCCCGGCGGGCTGCATCATCGGCACGCTGAAGGTGCTGGTGGATCGTCTCAAAGAGATTGGAAAGGGAGAAGAAGATGCTTATCGTAACTATTAACGAAGTCCCCGGTAAAAAGATCGAGGCTCTGGGGGTGGTGCGGGGCAGCACCGTGCAGAGCCGCAACCTTGGCCACGACATCATGGCCGGGTTCCGCACCCTTGTGGGCGGCGAAGTCACAGACTACGCTGAGATGCTCACCGAGGCCCGGCAGATCGCCACAGGCCGCATGGCAAAGAATGCGGAGGAACTGGGAGCCGATGCTGTGGTTGGGATGCGTTACGCCTCCGCCAGCGTCATGCAGGGTGCGGCAGAGGTCATTGCTTACGGAACGGCGGTGAGATTTGTATGAGTGCAAAAGAAAAACAGGGTTTTTCCCTTTATTTCCTGATTGCCTTTGGTCTGGCGTGGCTGTGCCAGGTGGGCGGCTGTATGGCCCTGCTCCAGCAGAAGAATGCCGTGTTGTATCAGCTGGCACTGATCGCCACTATGTTTTGCCCGCTGCTGGCTGTGCAGCTGGTGCAAAAAGTGTTTCTGCGCCAGCCTGTCGGTATCGGTTGGAAGGTGCAGGGCAAACGGCGGTTCTGGCTGGCCGCGTGGTTTGGCCCGGCAGTGTTCACCCTGCTGGGCGCAGTGCTGTATTTTGCCGTGTTACCATCCCGGCTGGACTTTTCCTGCAGCTGGCTGGTAGCCGCCTACGGCGGTGAGATGGATGCCCAGACCCTGCGCAGCGAGCTGGGGGTCTCTACCCTCAGCTATCTGCTGCAAAACGGGCTGTTTGCGGTGATCCTTGCCCCCGCCATCAACATGTTTCCCGCGCTGGGCGAGGAAGTCGGCTGGCGCGGCTACATGATGCCCCGCCTGAAGGAGCGGTTCGGCCTGCTGAATGGTCGTCTGTTGGGCGGCGTTGTGTGGGGTGTCTGGCATTGGCCCCTGATGCTGCTGGTGGGTTACGAGTACGGCACAAACTATCTGGGCGCACCGGTGCTGGGGCTTGTAGTGTGGTGTGTGGTCTGCTTTGCCCTGAACACCCTGCTGGATCTCCTCTACGAGAAAACAGGCTGTATCTGGGTGTCTGCCATTGCGCATGGGGCTTTCAATGCCATTGCGGCGCTGCCGCAGGTACTGATCACCCCGGCAGATGCATATTATAATGTACTGGGTCCTATGCCCATCGGTTTGATCTCTGTGCTGCCCATGCTTGCTGTGGCAGTAGGATTGACCCTGCATCAGATGAAACAGGAACAGTAAGAAGAAAACGCAGTCCCCGGCGGTCAGATCGACTGCCGGGGATTTCTGTGCCTATAATATAAATAAGGAAAGCAGGCAGAAAAGTGTCGCAAAACCTGCCCGGAAGTACTCCTTTTGCGAAATATAGAAAAAACTCAAAAAAGATGCAAAAAAGTGTTGACAGAAGGCTGGGGATGTGGTATTATACTTGAGCGCCAAGGGCCGCCGGAAAGAATGACTTCTGAAAGCGGCAGAAGCAAAGCGAAAGAACCAATATGGATACGTCGAAAAGCGAGCCACAAGTTCAGTAAAATCGAAAAGCTTCTGAAAAAAGTGCTTGACAAAAATCACTTCTGTGGTAAAATAATCAAGCTGTCAGCCACTAAGGCTGAGGCGCACAGGACCTTGAAAATTGAACAATATCGAAAAACTTGTAACGGAACCTATTTTCGTGTTGGAAAAACACGTTAAACAATTCCAAACAAAGTAATTCACACAGGACGCAAGCGATTGCGTGCTGAGCGAAACAAGATTTAACACTTTTAAGTGATAAATATCATTTATAAAGAGTTTGATCCTGGCTCAGGACGAACGCTGGCGGCGCGCCTAACACATGCAAGTCGAACGAGAGAGGGAGCTTGCTTCCTCAATCGAGTGGCGAACGGGTGAGTAACGCGTGAGGAACCTGCCTCAAAGAGGGGGACAACAGTTGGAAACGACTGCTAATACCGCATAAGCCCACAGGTCGGCATCGACCAGAGGGAAAAGGAGCAATCCGCTTTGAGATGGCCTCGCGTCCGATTAGCTAGTTGGTGAGGTAATGGCCCACCAAGGCAACGATCGGTAGCCGGACTGAGAGGTTGAACGGCCACATTGGGACTGAGACACGGCCCAGACTCCTACGGGAGGCAGCAGTGGGGAATATTGCACAATGGGGAAACCCTGATGCAGCGACGCCGCGTGGAGGAAGAAGGTCTTCGGATTGTAAACTCCTGTTGTTGGGGAAGATAATGACGGTACCCAACAAGGAAGTGACGGCTAACTACGTGCCAGCAGCCGCGGTAAAACGTAGGTCACAAGCGTTGTCCGGAATTACTGGGTGTAAAGGGAGCGCAGGCGGGAAGACAAGTTGGAAGTGAAATCTATGGGCTCAACCCATAAACTGCTTTCAAAACTGTTTTTCTTGAGTAGTGCAGAGGTAGGCGGAATTCCCGGTGTAGCGGTGGAATGCGTAGATATCGGGAGGAA
>VOFI01003865.1_pt1 | contig 67876 bp, 111 predicted proteins | sample 5384131 | NCBI WGS metagenome assembly VOFI01 (sample SAMN12384728, study PRJNA508395) | human gut metagenome | isolation source: healthy gut H | host: Homo sapiens
GCGGTATCGTACATTTCGTTTGAACCCCCTTTCCGGTTTGTCTGGAACTGTGATAAATACCCTTTCACTTATATAGGTACAAAAATCGAAAAAACTCTCACCCAAAACGAAAAATTTTTCAAAAAAATTTGAGAGCCGCCAAAAAGCAGCTCTCAGGGAGTGGATATTCGGTTATTTCACCCGTGACAATCGGAAAGCAGACAACCTTCCCGCCGCCACCAGCAGCACCGGCAGGACGTAGGCCACATACTGCGCCGCGCCGCCGTAGGCGATGAGCAGATTGTAGATGGCATGGAGGGTGATGGCCGCGCCCAAGAGGCCGCAGGTTCCGGCGATCTTCAGCCACGTCCGCTGCCACGTGTATGTCAGCCCGCCTCCCACGATCAGGCCGCACAGCACGTGCATCGCGTGCCGAAGCCCCGGAAGAAGATGAAGGAAAAGCTATCGGCGCCGTTTTGAATGAGATAGCACACATTTTCAAAGGTGGCGAAGGCAAGGGCGACTGTTACTGCGGCGGGCTTGATTTTATCCCCCTCCGGCTCGAATACCAGAAGATAGAATACCAGCGGCAGCAGCTTCATGATTTCCTCCACCACCGGCGCGATCTCCGCCGTGGCGGCAAGGGCATCCGCCTGACATACCGCCGCGAGGAAGGTGTTGATATAGGCCGAGAGCAGGCACACCCCCATCCCGGCAATGCAGAACAGGAAGAAGCGGAGCTGCCGCCTGCCCATGCACAGAGCGGCCACCAGCAGCGGGGATACCATGCAGAGGAAGATGTTTTCGATGTAGGTCACGCTTCCACCGCCTTCCTCGTGGCGGGCAGCAGCCCGAAAATGGCAAGCGTCAGCAGCATATCGCACCAGAAGGTGGGACTTGCCGGAGAGGTATCCGGCCAGAAGCAGCCCACCGTCCAGAGCAGATATTCCGCAAACGCAAAGCACAGCACGCCGATGTGGAAGTACCGCATATTCCGCGCCGCGCCCGTCTGCGTTGGCGTATAGACAAGCCCCCGAATGGCGCAGAAGGAGAGCCAAATCATCATGCCGCACCAGATCAGGTTGGAGAGAATGTCCCCGAAGGTGCAGTAGAACGCCAGCAGCGGAACGCCGAACGCAGGCGCAAGCCATGCCCTGCGGCAGCGGAAGCTGCGTTCGTCCGGTGTGGAGAGCGTCGCCTGCAAGATTCGCAGGAAAATTACGCTCGCCACCCAGCCGAACTCCGACACATAAAAGACGCGCGGCGTGGTATCGAACAGCAGCAGATACAGCGTCCAGTAGAGCGCGCCAAGAGCAAAGCAGCCGTAGAAGCACAACAGCAGGAAGTACGTTTGTCTGCGGCTTTTGCGGTAGGATATGCCAGAAAGCAGTGCGCCCACGAACGTGACCAGCAGTTGCAGCAGGTTCTCAATCAGCTCCATGCGCATCCTCACTTTCCTTGTCCTGCGCGTTCTCGCGGCTGAGCTGCCGGATGCGGAAGCACAGAACGGTCACGCACACGCCGAGTAAAAACGCCAGCAGCCCGATGACGATATATCCCAAAGCAGCGCCGCCGTGAAAGATGCTTGCCGCCGTTTCAAAGCCGGAATAGTCGCCGGTCTGGATGTTTGCGGCAATGCCGGGCATGGCGAGGGACGCGCCGATGAGCAGCGCAAGGCACGCCGCCACGGCGGAAGCCATGGTGATCGTATTGCGCCGCAGCCGTTTCTCCCGCTCAATTTTGGCGATGCGCCGCTTCGTCTCCGCAACGCGCTCCTCATGACTCCGCATTTGTGATCCCCTCCCGTTCCAAGAGCCTTCGCAGGCTCTCTTTTCCGCGATACACCATGTTGGTGATCTGCTTTACCGTTTTTCCCGTGACCTCCGCCGCCTGCGCGTAGCTCATATCTTCAAAATAGGTGAGATACAGGACTTCCCGATAGTCCGGGTTCATTTCGCCCATGCAGAAGTGCAGGACGCGGTTTCGCTCCTCCGTCCGGATGACCTCCTCCGCCAGCAGCCGCCCGTCCGGCTCGTCGGTCAGCGCGTCGAGGCTGAACAGGGGCTTGCGCCTGCTCTTATGACGCAGCGCCATGTGCCGCGCCGCCTTATACAGATACGCCTTGAAGCCGCCGTTCCGGATCTTCGGCTTTTTTGTGAACAGATAGGCAAAGACGTCCAGCATCAGCTCCTCCGCCTCGTGAACGTCGTGCAGATAGCCGTCGATATACAGGGTCAGGGGGTCGCCGTATTTCTTCATCAGGGCCTCCAGCCCCGCGTCGTCGCCGTTCAGATATTGGCGGTATAGGGTTTCGTCGCAGGCCATACCGTTCACTTCCTTTTTGCGGATGCTTCAAATGTAGCAGGGGTGTCCGTCAGGTGCTTGTCCTGCCGGGATCGCGGTGCTGTTCCTGAAAGCGCGGGTCGGACGGCTTTTCCGCGTTTTCCGGGATCGCCCATGAGCGCCCGAACCGGGACGCGCCGGGGATCCGCCCCTCGGCGCAATACTGGTTGACCCGCCGCTCTGACACGCCCCAACGGTAGGACGCCTCCCGAATGGAGATATAGCCCTTGATCCCGTTCATCCCGCACCTCCGCATGGATATTACTCAACACGATACATTATATACGAATATCCGAAGAAACACAAGGCATCCGGCGAAGTGTTCAGAGAAAAAGTTACCTATGCAGGGGAGCACAAGAAGCATCGCTGCGAAGGACGGGAGAAAACGTGGCAAGCAGGGCAAAGAGGTACCCACTTTGCTTTTCGGGCAATTTCCGCCGCCGCGAAAACTGCCCTTTTGCTTGTTAGGGCAACGCCCCTAAGACCCCTTTGAACGCGCAAGATGCGCGGCCGCGCGTTTCTGCGAAACGCTTAGGAGCGTGACCGTTATTGCCGGTCATGCTCCTTTTTCTTCTCCTCCTCGCGCTCGTTTTTGCCCAGCATACGATCCACGTTCTGCTTGTGGAGCAGCAGCTCGCGCATCTCATCGCGCGAACGCCGGTATTCGGCATACGCCGCCTTTTTCTCCGATAGCAGCTTGGCGTATTCCTCCTGCAAGCTCTTGACGGAGGGCAGCTTTTTGACGCCCAGCTCGTCAAAGGCTTTCTTCGCCGCCTTGTGCAGCAGGATGTCGCCCTCATGCTCTACAAGATACTTTTTCGAGTAACCGGCCTTGCGGTAGCCCGCGTAAACGTCGCGGGTCTTGGCGTAGTTGGCGATGTGGGTTTTCAGCACGGCGATCTCCGCCATGCGCGTCTCCGCCGCCTTGATCTGTGCAGACAGCGCGTGAAACTGCTCCGTCGCAGCGGCGGCTTTTTCCTCCAGCTCCGCGTAATCCAGCAGCCCATGCTCCCGCAGATAATTGTAGGTCTGCGCCATCTGCTTGACGTTGAACACCTTTGCCCAGCGCTCGTAGCCCACGCCCTTTCCCGCTTGCAGCTTCGCCTCGATGTCGATGAGCAGAGCATCCTTTTTCCGTGTGGCCTGCGCCCTCTTTCTGCGCGGCGTATGCTCCTTTTCCCCGGCGAGGACGGTGCGCAGCGCGTCCTCCGTGTAATTCTCAATGGAGGACAGGCGGATAAAGCCCCTTGCGGTCTGGGTGCCGCAGGGACAACGTATTGCCGCGCCGCCTGACCTTGCAGCCTGCCTCCGCCAGCAGCTTCAAAAAGCGTGTCAAAGCTGTCGGGCTTCTGCAAAAGCGCCGCGTCGATGAGGCCGCAGAGCAGCTCCCGGTGGGAGGGTTTTGCCTTGTTTCCCAGCCACCTGCCGTAGTGGTTGACGCCGCGCTTGGGGTCTGCGATCACGGAGAGCCGATGCTCGGTGCAGATGGCGTCGCTGAGCCGTGCGACGGCCCTGCCGGAGCCGAGAAAATCGCGGAACTTATGCTTGCAGTCCAGCGTGGTGGAGTTCCAGATGATGTGATTATGAATGTGCTTTTTGTCGGTGTGCGTGGCAACGAAAAAGGCGTGTCGTCCGTTCAGAAACCGCTCGGCAAACTCATAGCCTACGCGGTTCGCGTCCTCCGGCGTGATCTCTCCGGGCTTAAAGGACTGGCGCACCTGATAGGCGATCACGTCGCTTTGCTGCTCCCTGCCGGTGAGGGTTTTGTACTGCCGCTTGGAGTAAAGAAACTCCGCGTCGGCGGTTTTCGGGTCGCATTCGTAGGCGGAGATCAGCTCGCCGCCCTGTCTCTTGTCTGGATTCTTGGAGTAGTCGATGCGGTCGGTCAGGCAGTCGGCAATCGTCTTGCCCTGACTGACGTGCATGGAAATGATGCGTGTGGTCGCCATAGGGCGCGGCCTCCTTTCGGTGGGATGGATTTGCAACTTTTTTCTGAACAATGCGCCGCTCCGATTGTAAAAGCGCCTAACAGGTGTTATACTATGCAAAAAGGAGCGTGGAGTGTATGAGCTTTGCAGACGCTATTATCAAGCTGCGCAGCGAGCGCAGGATTTCGCAAAAAAGAGCTTGCGGAGGATTTGAATGTGAGCTGCGCAACGGTAAACCGTTGGGAGAACGGAAGAACCGTTCCGAATAAGATGACGATGTTCGTTATACGGGAATACTGCAAACGCCATGGGGTAGCATTTGCCTATGATGAGGAACAGAAACGGGGTGACGCGGGATGAATCTCGGCAGAGAAACCGAAACGCTTGAATTTAAGAAGTCCACCGGAGAGCTGAAGGAAGGGATCATTTCCATCGGCGCAATTCTCAACAAGCATCAGAAGGGCGAGCTGTATTTCGGGGTCAGGCCGGACGGTACGCCCATCGGACAGGAAATCTCCGAAAAAACGCTGCGGGACATCAGTCAGGCAATCTCCAATCATATCGAGCCGCAGATTTTTCCTGAGATACAGACCGTGCGCATCGACGGGAAAGAGTGCATCCTTGTCCGCTTTGAGGGTTACAATACGCCATACTTTGCGTATGATGTTGCCCGCATCCGCGTTGCGGACGAGGACAAGGTGCTGTCGCAGCAGGAGCTTGTGGCTTACCTGAGAAAGCAGGACGGCGCAGAGGACGCATGGGAACGGCGCGTGTCAAACTTTCTTGTGGAGCAGGTAGACGGAAAGCTGGTCGAGCGGTATATTGAGCGCGGGCATGAGGCAAAGCGCATTGAATTTGAATATGCGGATAAGACCTCTGCGCTGAATAAGCTGCTGCTGACCGAGGGAGAGCATCTGCTGAACGCGGGCATGGTGCTGTTCTGCGAGAGTATGTACGCAGAGCTGCAAATGGCGATCTTCGCGGGAACGGAGCGGCTGACGTTTCTGGACATCCAGCGTCATCGCGGAACGGTGTTTGAGCTGGTGGCGCTTGCCGAAAAATACATCATGAGCAATATCCACTGGCGCGTTCATTTTGACGGTTCCTTGCAGCGCAAGGAGATTCCCGAAATCCCCTGCCGATGCCATCCGCGAGGCTCTGATTAACTCCTTCTGTCATAAGGACTACGGCGCTTGTCAGAGCAACGAGGTCGCCATCTACAAAGACCGTGTTGAGATTTATAATCCGGGCAGCTTCCCGGAGGGCTACAAGCCGGAGGACTTCATCAGCGGCGATGAGCGCCCCGTGCGCAGAAATCCGCTGATTACCTCCATCCTCTACTACTCAAAGGATGTGGAGAGTTTCGGCACAGGCTTGAAGCGGATTGCCGACGCCTGCAACGAAGCAAATTGCCGATTTGCGTTTAAGATTATGAAGTCAGGGTTCGTTGTTGTGTTCTTCCGCAGTGAAAGCCGCGACGCACAAGATAACGCACAAGTCGGCGCACAAGATGCCGCACAAGTCGGTATCAGAGATAAGATTTTGGCCTGCTGCCAAGAGCCGCGTTCCAGAACCGAGATCGCCGCATACTGCGGATATAAAAGCGTCCGCAGCCTTATGCAATCCCATTTGAAGCCCCTGCTGGAAAGCGGGCAGCTTCGCATGACCATTCCCGACAAGCCCAACAGCCGCAATCAAAAATATGTTGCGGTCAAACCGGAGGACTGATATGTTCACCTATATTTCCATTGAAGAATTTGCGGACGGCGTAGTAAAAAACAACAAGGACGCCAACCGCAGGGAGCTAATCGCGGCACTGCGGGAATCCCTTTGCCGCCAAGAAAAAAACGGCGCAAGATGCATGATCTGCGGCGCGCCCATCTGGGCGGCAGGCAGCGCCATCACGGGGACGAATATGTGCTTCACCTGCACCACCGGAGAGGCCGACGACAGTGAGGATTACGAGATCGAATAAAACGAAAAGCGCGGGGCGATATGCTCCGCGCTTTTGCTTGATGCGGTGTTTCTGAAAACAGCCTTATCCATATATCCAGTCCCGAAGCATATAGCGTAGGACATGGAGCTTTGCCACCAGCCAGCCCGCCAGCATAGGAAGCCCGTAGGGGCTTATGAGGAACGCGATCACCAGCAGCCCCGCGCCGTAGCTGACGGAATCCACAAAGATTATGAACAGACCGAAAAAAGCCGAGAATGGCGGCGGGGATGCAGAGGATGCCGCTGGAGAGGCCGACAACGAACACAAGAAACCATGACACGACGGCAAGCACAGCCATGACCGGCGCAAACAGAAGTTTCAAAAGAAAGCGCATCTCTTTTTCCTCCATTCGTTTTGTATTGTGAGAACAGGATACAGGAATATGCTCCAGATTGCAAGGATGACGGGGAACAAAAAAGCAGGGGCGGCCTGCGCGCAGCAAGCCGCCCCCACATGGGATAAATACCCCTTTATTTTATGGCGGCAAGGCGGGACAGGATACCGCTTGCCGCCTGCCAGATCCGCTCCTGATTTTGGAGTATATCCTCCATGTCTGCGGCGTAAACGCGCCCTGTTTCATGCACCCGCCGCGCAAGCTGATTGAGATTGTTGGAGGAATACCGCAGCAGCGACACCAGCTCCCGCAGCTCCGGCAGATCGAGCTTCACCACATAGCCGTCAATGGCCATTTTCCGAAGATATGCGCCCATGTTCGTGGTGCCGAGCTGCGCCATCTTCGCCTCGATCATCGCCCGTTCCTCCGGCGTCACACGGACTTTGAGCTGGATGTCCCGTTTCCGCTTCGCCATGTCACAGCTCCAAATCCTTCTTCCTTGCGGCAGGCTGCTTCTGCTCCGCCGACGCCTGTTGCAGCTTGGAGCGGACGGAGGGACGCCGGAGGGACTGGCTGCGGTCCTCGTCCTTGCCGATCAGGGCAAACACGCCCCTGCGGTCTTTGAGGGTCGTGAGGGCAAGGGAACGGAAGGGCAGCAGCTTTTGCAGCGCCGCCGTGTCCTTTGTTCCGGCGCGTTCCATGAAGTCACGGGACACCTCTGCCATGAAATGCGTCCCGCCGGGGCTGTTGGGCTGCACAGGCTCTTGCAGTTTGCCCAGCAGCCGCGCCGCCTCCGCTTTGATCTCGTCGGCGGTGAGGGGCTGCTCGTGCCGCGCCTGCGAGAAACAGGTCCGTCAGACCGGGATGTGAGCTTACCACAAACTGCACCGAGCGGTCGCTATCCATGCCGTCTTTGTTTTCATAGACGGGGATGGTATTTGCCCAGCGCTTGTTGTCCTGCGAGATGCGTCCATCGTAGTCAAAGTGGCGGACGGTGGCCGCGAGGACGTAGAGCATCCGCTCCTGTCCGAACTGCTCCGCTACCTGTCCCACCGCCGCCCCGGCGTCCAGCCGGTTGTCATGGTAATTGTCCCGGATGGCGGCTTCAATGGCCTCCTTGCAGCTCACATTGGCATGGAGGGAGGCGCGGTATTCGTTCAGCTCCCCGTGCTCCCGCGCATGGCCGGCGGGATAGGGATAGACCGGCAGCTCCTTGAGCCTTTTTGCCTCGTCCCTTGCCGTGTCCTCGATGCTGTCGCGGATTGTGTCCATGTAGCCGGTTTCCAGATCGGAGAATTTGTCGTAGAGGATCGCCATAGGCGAGGGGGACAGCAGCAGCGCCCGCGTTTTCGCCTCGCTGAGCGTCAGCTCCTCCATACTCATCAAAATATCCTCCCGCACGGTGTATTCATAGCTGTGATGGAGGATTTCCTCCGGGGGCTGGCCTTTCAGCCAGTCCCGGTACTTGTCCTGCTCCCGCGAGAGCTTGTCGTATAACGATTGCTGTAATGCCTCGTTCATATTCATCGTGCCTCCTGTTCGTGAGATTTTTTCTTTTCCCCAGCGCCGTGGACGCAGGGCGCTTTCAGCTTGCCGAGGACGGAGGGGCGTTTCGCCACCACATTCTCCGCCGCCTGTTCCATGGGCGTCCGGTCGTCGATGTTCAGCTCGGCGTTCAGCTCCGCCAGCCGCGCGGATTTTTCTTTCAGCTCCGCCTCCTGTGGGAACGGCTTGCCCAGCTCCGCCTTGGCCGTTGCAAGCTGCGCCTGCACGTTTTCAAGCCTGCCCTGCACCGTTTCGTACCGCTCCGGCATCTGGGCGAGGGCGTTGTCGATGCGGACAAGGTTGCCCCTTGCGTCCTTGCCCAGCTCTACCCGGTGGCTCATCCTCCCCTTGAGGGTGAGAATGAAGTCCTTGCCGAAGTTTTCCACGGTCAGCGACATAGAAAAGCCGCGATAGCTGCCAATGGGAACGGGCTCCAAGCCCTTTGCGTCCTTGAACGCTTCCAGAATGGCAGCACCGGCATTGTCCTTGTCGGTGAGAAGGTCGCCCTTGACCTCCATACCCGCAAAGCCGTCCTTGGGGTGGGAATGCTGTTCCAGCGTTTTCATATCCGCCTCAAAGCCGGAGAGGAAGCCTTTGTTTTCCTCGATCTGCGCCGGGAAATGCCGCAGGATGTTGTCCTCCAAGCGGTATTGCTGGCTTTGGTGGTTGGCCTTCATCAGCCGCAGCCGCGCCACGTCCACGTCGAGGTCCATCTTTTCACGGATGCGCTCGTCTCCGGCGCACAGCGCCTTGATCTCGGCATAGGAGAGCGCCGCCTCGTCAATATCCTCACAGCTTCTCACCGGGGATTTTGAGGTCATGATTTGGGAGATGAATTTCTGCTTGTTTTCCACCGTCTGCCAGAGGTAGGCGTCGAATGTAGATTCCGTGACATAACGGTAAATGTGTACCTCCTTGTTGCGGTTGCCTTGACGGATGATGCGCCCGCTGCGCTGCTCCAGATCGCCCGGCCGCCACGGGCAGTCGAGGTCGTGGAGCGCCACAAGCCTGTCCTGCACGTTCATACCCGCGCCCATTTTGAAGGTGCTGCCCATGAGCACCCGCACCTGACCGGAGCGCACCTTTGCAAACAGCTCCTTCTTTCGGACTTCCGTCGGAGGCGTCCACGACCATTACGGCGTCATTACTATATTGACCGATCCCTGCAATTTTCCCTTCGGCAACGGCAACATCTGCCTGGCCGTGAAATCTGTTTGCAGGGTCAATGACTATTCCGTTTTTGATGATGATTTGGTACATAATCTAAACCTGCCTATTTGAGGGGGCCGGCTTGCGTTTATGCCGCAGAGTCGGCCCCCTGATGAAAATTATCCCTCAGTTTGAATCAGATCCAGCAATTCCTTCCGCTTTCCCAAAAGCATCCGTTTCCATGCGGTAGGATCAATAAACCCGGCTCCACTACCGTCATCCTGATCAGCGATTGCAAAGAAATCATGGCCTACACAATGCCCAGCATGAGAGGGTAGAACAACATCCACCTTGGCATCCACAACCTGATCCAGACTCCGCAGATAAATGTCTCTCGTCTCCAGCGGAAGATTTTTTTCGCCAGATAATCACGGGTCAGAACTCCGTTGCCCAACCCACCATGAAGTGCGCAGCTCAGTTTTTGCCCCGATGATCCACATCAAAGAAAATTGAAGTCGTTCCAGGTGTATGCCCGGGACAATGGACCGGGCGAAGAACGAAATTTCCCAAATCAATGGTACTCGAATAATTGAAAAACCTATCAATGGGGGAATCCAGAGACATGATCTTCAAATGCAATTAGGTCACGGCGTTCCGTAAAGAAATACTCATCATCCTTTCCCAACCAGATCTCACACCCGCTCATCTCTTTAATTGCTCGGGCAGCACCGCAGTGGTCAAAATGCCCATGAGTCAGCAGTAGCTTTTTGATCTGACGGGGATTGAAACCGAGTTCCCGAATGGAATCTACCAGGAGATACAGCGTCTCCTGCATGGCACAGTCGATTAAAACCAGTCCTTTTTGCGTATTCAGCAAGAACGCGGATACCCAACTGGTTCCCACAAAATAAACATTGTCCACAACTTTGAACGGGCGATGCGCAAGTGTCCACGGATTTTTCAGCCAGTTGTTCACACGATCTTCAATTCCAGCCACAGAAATCACTCCTTTGGTGCTGCCTGTTTTGTCGCCCTCGAGCTGCGAACCTGCACATAAATTGTCCGAGCAATGATGACAAAGGAAATGATCAACAGTACGCAGCTAATAGGACGGGTAAAGAATTCCTCAAAGCTACCGTGGCCCAATTGGATCGCCCGGCGAAGATTCGTCTCAATGTTTTCTCCCAGCACAAGGCCCAGTACGAAACAGGCGCGTGGAATCTTGAACTTCGCCATTAAGAAACCCAGTACGCCGAACACAAACAGCAGCCACACATCGAACATAGTGCGGTTGTTGGCATAAGCGGCCACAATGCAGATAGCCAGCACGACCGGGTACAGGATCTCCCGGGGGACATCAATGATTTTAGAGAAGATGCGGATGCCGAAAAATTCCACCACGATCATAATCAGCGAGCAGGCGAACATGGCGGCAAAAATCAGGTTTACCAAATTACCGCTGGTGGTGAACAGAAGGGGGCCGGCAACTAGGCCGTGGATCGTGAATGCTCCTAGTAGCATTGCGGTGGGACCGTCACCAGGGATACCAAGCGCCAGCAGGGGGATCATGGCCCCGCCGATGGATGCGTTATTGGATGTCTCCGAGGCCACAATACCGTCCATGATACCGGTTCCAAACTTCTCCGGATGTTTCGATGTCTTTTGTGCTGCCACATAGGCCACTTGATTGGCCAAGGAGCCACCCATACCGGGCAGAAATCCGATCACAAGACCAATCACGCTGGACATCAGGAAGTTTTTCATTTGAGAGAACATCTCTTTGACTGAGAAACCAAACCCCCGAATTTTTTCAATTTTCCTCTGATCCACTCCCCGGGCTTAATCGGCTTAGTCGCATTGAGCAATATCTCTGTCACAGCGAACATACCGATAACAGCGGGAGTCAAGGGGATTCCCTGCAGCAAGCCGGTGATCCCAAAGGAATACCGAACCGCACCGTCTACAGGCGCCATGCCAATCATGCAGCAGGCCAAGCCCATTAAGGCCGCTGCCAACCCCTTAAAAATATTCTTCCGCCTACGCTGGATACTAAGACTAAAGCGAAAAATGTCAGTGCAAAGAACTCATAAGCGCTTAACCCTACCGCAAAATCCGCCAGGGTGGGTGCGGCAACGATCATAATGATCAGGCTGAATATCGTCCCCAGGAACGAGAACACAATGCCGATCCCCAGCGCGCGCTTGGCATGGCCGCTCTCGGCCATAGGGTGCCCGTCGTAACAAGTGGCGATGGACATAGCCGAGCCAGGAATGTTGATCAAGATAGCCGAGATCAGGCCGCCGGACACACCACCAATATACAGGGCCACCAGCAGCGTAAACGCTTGATACACATTTAAGCTGAACGTGATTGGCAAGAACAGGACAATAGCCATTGTCGCACTCAGGCCAGGAATCGCACCGAAGATGATGCCCACCACTACACCGACCAGCATCAAAGCCCAAAGGTCAGGCGACATGAGTGCGGAAAATCCTCCTAACAAGCCGTCCATTATCCAAGCACTCCTTCCAAAAGACCAGTCGGCAGTTCAACATACACGAACTTCCGGAACAGGAAGAAACACGCTATGGCGACCACAACTGCAGTCACAACGTAAATCACGGGTTTCCAACCATCCTTCGTGGATATAAATAACATGCTGAACACCATATACAGGATCGCAGTAGGAATAAATCCCAGGGGCGCCATCAAGGCAATAAATACCGCAATGCTGAGCAGGATAATGATGCCCCGCTCCAATGCCTGTACGGAATTGTCCAGCACTTGTCCAGTGGGGGCAGAGCCCCGATTGACTTTGATTTTTCGAATTCCCAGCAAAGCCATGACAATCCCCACAGGAATCAGCGCGCCAAATACCAACTGTGGAAAGAACCTCGCCGTATCCACTGCAGCCACAGGCTCTCTCATGATTCTTATGAAAAGGAGTGATAAAAACCAGCCGCTCCTACCACCGCTAAAACAGCCCCCAAAATCACATCGCAATAGATGTGAAACCCAAGGACAATGGCACCCGCCAGCCTATCAATTTTTGTTTCATCATAGTCCCCTCATTTAGATGCATCCCGTCATCACACATAGGGAGCCAGGATTCCGGCAAACTCCTCTCCCATCTGGAGGGATTCCTCAATAGACGGAACCGGGTGCGCAATCATGGTCAAAGTCTCCCGGTAAGTATCAATGAAATCAGGGTCAGCATAAATCTGAGCCAGCAGACTGTTGAATGCCCCGCAGACTTCGGATGGAGTTCCCTTGGGCGCCAGGACTACCATGGGCTGTGCCGCAAAAGAGAAATCCACGCCCTGCTCTTTGAAGGTGGGCACATCGGGGAGCCAGTTCAAACCTCTCGTCTCCATCAATGGCGATAAACCGGAAATCACCAGAATCCACATATGCCTGAGAAGAAAGCACGTTAGTAATGATGAAGTCAACCTGCCCACCAAGCAACGCAGTATTCCTCTCAGCTGTTGTACCGCAATCCACATAGTAGAGGTCGATACCCACTGCATCAGCCAGAGCCTTAGAGAACATATAGGGCTGACCAGAGAGCGTAATCCCGCCGGTGACACTGGACGGATCGTTTTTGGCTGCATCCAGAAGATCGTTGATCGTCTGATAGGGGGAATCGGCCTGTACCGCAATCACAGTATTGAAGTCGCCCTCAATAAACGCGACCATCTCATAGTCGTTCCAGTCATAGTCAAAGGGTCCCATCGAGCTCACTGGTAAAAATAGTGGTGGTGCCCATGATAAAATCATACCCATCGGTGGTGCCCTGATGTATCATTTCATACCCTGTCAGCCCCGTGATATTGTTGACAACAAAAGGCTGCCCTGTCATGCGTGTGAAGTATTCGTTGATTGTCCTGAGAATAAGGTCGGTGCCACCGCCGGCAGAGGCGGGGCAAATCACATTACCGGCTGTTTCGGCCAATCGCCAGAACTCTGGACACCGGATCCATTACCCCCACTGCCCGACACTGAGGAACTAGGATTTTGACCACATCCGGTCAGCAGAACTACGCAGGTCATAGCCAGGGCCAACATACGTGCAAACATCTTTTCATTGATTATTCTCCTTTTTAATATGTTTGTGCCGCTTACGGCTGGTATACGCTGTCAATGATCTCGTACCCCTTTTCCTCCAGGGACTTCTCCACCCAGCCACGCTTGGCGGTGCCGTCCTTGGCGGCGGCCAACTTAGTCTCGTCGGCGGCCTGGAACTTTCGGGCATCCTCCAGAATGACGGGGGCATCCTTCCGCGGGATCACGATGACACCGTCAGGGTCGGCCAGGATGATATCACCGGGATTGACGCTCACCCCGCCGCAGGCGATGGGGGACGTTGATCTCGCCGGGGCCCTCCTTATAGGGGCCGCCGGGGGGTGGTGCCGGTGCAGTACACGGGGAAGTCCCACTTGCCGATCTCGTCAATGTCGCGGATAGGGCCGTCCAGCACGATACCGGCGATCTTCTTGGTGTACCGCAGATATGCCATCATGATCTCACCCATCAGGGCGCGGGTGTTGTCCTCCTCGTTGGACACCACCAGGACATCGCCCTCCTGACAGAAGTTCAGAGCGGCGTGGAGGGCCAGGTTGCCCGCGCGGCACTTCACTGTGTAGGCGGGGCCGGCCATCATCTGGGCCTTGGGGCTGCTCACCAGGCGGATGCGGGGGTTCATGGCACAGCTACGGCCCATCACGTCGGCGGTGTTGGAGGCGGGGATGGACTTAAAAGCCTCCACCAGTTCCGGGGCGGGCAGCTCCCGCTGCAGATAGATCCTCTTTCCTACGCTCATGTCGATTTTCTCCTTTCAGTAATGTTCTTGTTTTATTTCTGAATCAGGTCACGCAGCTCGGGCACCACAAATTTTGGAGTGCGGCCGGAGAAGAAATCGTCGATAGCCTGGGCACAGGCCACGGAGGAGCGGCTAGAGGCCTCCTTGGTGGCACCGCCGATATGGGGAGCGGTGAGCACGTTGTCCATGGCCACCAGGGGGTTAGACGGGTCGATGGGCTCCTGCTCCAGCACGTCCAAGCCTGCCCCGGCGATTTTTTCCTCTTGAAGTGCCCGGTACAAGGCTGCCTCGTCCACGATGCTCCCCGGGCGGCGTTGATGAGATAAGCGGTGGGCTTCATCAGGCCGAACTCCCGGTCACTGACGGAGTGGACGGTCTCAGTTGTGGCAGGCACATGGAGGGAGACGTAGTCGCTACGCTTGAATATCTCGTCCCGGTCCTCCACCATCCGAATATAATCAGGCAGGCCGGCGCCCTTGGCAAAGGGATCATAGGCCAGCACCGTCATATCAAAACCCAGGGCAGCCTTTTTGGGCCACCAGCTTGCCGATGTTGCCCAGGCCCACCAGGCCCAGGGTCTCGCCCTCCAGCTCGGTCTTGGGGATGCCCATCTTGGCCTTGCGGTAGTCCTCCAGATACAGCTTCTCCACCTTCTTGAAGTTCCGGGAGCAGTAGAGCATATAGAAGATGGTCAGCTCGGCCACCGAGATGGCGTTGGCACCGCCGGCGGTGCACACCAGCACACCGTGCTTCCGGGCGGCCTGCAGGTCCACCCCGTCATACCCGGCGCCGTGACGGGCCAGGATCTTCAGCTTGGGGGCCGCGTCAAAGATCTGCCTGGTAATTCGAGCGGTTCGGACAATAAGTGCATCGCAATCCCTGATATCGGTGATGATGTCCTCCTCGGCAAAGCCGCGGCCGTCCACCACCTCATAGCCGTGCTCATGCAGATACTCATAGCCAGCCGGCAGAATGGGCTGGGGGATCAGCACACGGGTCGCCATAAACATTCCTCACTCTCTATCGATGTTTATTTTTCACAAAAAATGTTGTGCTCTTTTCGAATTCATGGTAATATGGACTAACCCAAAAAAGCAAACAGAGATTTTTTTCACTTTTCAACAAAATAATTTTGTAGAAGAGGAGGGGCCCATGGATCTGATCAGTCTTCACTACTTTCAGGAGCTGTCCAAAGACCTGAACATGACCAAGACCGCCGAACGACTCTACATATCCCAGCAGACCCTCAGCAACCACATTCAGCGCCTGGAGCAGTACTACAATGCACCTCTTTTTTATCGGAAGCCCTCCCTATCGCTCACCTGTGCCGGGGAGTTCGTGCTGGGCTTTGCCCAGGTGATGGAGAAGGAGGAACGCAACCTGAAGGACATCCTCTCCGACATCGAGCGCCAGGAGCGTGGCACCCTGCGGGTGGGGGCAAGCACGGTAAGGAGTATTCAGCTCCTGCCTCAGATCCTTCCGGATTTTCACAAAAAATATCCCCGGGTATCTGTCTCCTATGAGGATGGGCGGGCCTTCCAGTTGGAGAAAAAGATCCTCAATGGAGAATTGGACTTTGCCATCGCCTTCTCAAAGGAGTACCACCCCGATTTGATTGAGCACGAGTTCCTGCAGGACCCGGTTTACCTTTGCGTTCGGAAGGATTGCTTCAGCAGTACTACAGCCCGGAGGAGATACAGGCCGTCAAGGCTCGGGCCACAGAGGACGTCGGTCTGGAAGATTTCGCCCGGCTCCCCTTTTCCATGATGGATACCCGGCTGGGTAGGTTGCTCCAGGAGCGGTTCAAACGTGCCGGAATCCGGCCCAATGTGTTTTCACCAGCCCCTCCTCTTCCCAGATCATGCCGCTCTGTGCCATGGGTGTTACCGCTTGCTTTGCAACTCATATGGCCCTGTTAAGCCATCTGGATCAGCTGGGGACTGGAGTGAACATCTTCCCATTGTTGGAGGGAAATGGACCTATGACACAGTCCCTATCTCTTTTGCGCCACCGGCAACGGTATCTCACCCACTTTTCAAAATATTTCATGGAGCTGTTGTTCGAGACGACCGCCCGCATGGAACAGGTCCAAATCGCTCATATTGTTTAGCGGGGGATCCTGCTTGGTTATGCGGCACTGCCCCGCATGGTGATGATGACTTACCGCATCCCGGATAGTATCCGTCAGATCGCCATGCAGGGAGAGTTCAATGAGTTTGACCTGAATGTGTTTTTCTCTGCCAAAGGCACGGAGGCTCGCTTTGTCTATGAAAACGAGGTACAGAAGTGGCTGGATCTGATTCGGGGTGCTTATCTGGAAACCAGTGTGGATGATTTGAAGCTAGGAGATAAGAAGCTCGCCATGCCGTATGCCGATGTACGCTTGCTGAATGTGTTGCAGCATACACTTTGGTTTCTGCCCAATGTGGCATCCTGCTATGCGATGAAAAATCTGCTGATGCAGAAGCAAAATACCTTCTATCATGATTACACCATCAATGTCTGCGCCGGTACAGGAGCCGGTGCAAAAATCCATGCGTGACCCGTTGGAGAGTAAGACAATCTCCCTCTCCTGTGGCAAGCTAACAACGGGTGTTACAGTCAAGCCGTGGACGGGGATTTCTATGTTGCGGAACCTGCCCAGCCCGAAAACCTATTTTCAGGCAGCGTTCCGGGTGCAGAGTCCGTGGGAGATCACGATCGATGGCGGCAAAAAGGAAATTGTCAAGCAGGAATGTTATGTGTTTGACTTTGCTCTTGACCGGACGCTCAAGCAGATTTCCGATTACAGTTGCCGTCTAAACATTGACGAAGGTAACCCGGAAAAGAAATCGGCGGAGTTTATCAATTTCCTTCCAGTCATTGCCTATGATGGTAGCACCATGCAGCAGGTTGATGCAGGTGAGATTCTGGACATTGCTATGGCAGGTACCTGCCACCCTGCTTGCCAAACGTTGGGAAAGTGCGTTGCTTGTCAATGTGGATAACGATACTTTTTCCCGTTTGATGGCAAATCCGGCGGCGATGGATGCTTTGATGAAAATTGAGGGGTTTCGTAGTCTGAACGAGGATATAAAGACCATTATCAACAAGTCCGAAGCCGTTAAAAAAAGCAAAGAAAGAAAGTACAGAAAAACTCACACCAAAAGAGAAAAAGGAGCTGAGTGAGGAAGAAAAAGAGTATAAATCCAAACGCAAACAGATTCAGGAGAACTGATTAAGTTCGCCACCCGTATTCCGGTTTTCATGTATCTGACCGAGTACCGGGAACGCTCCCTGAAGGATGTTATCACACAGCTGGAGCCGGGACTTTCAAAAAAGTAACAGGTCTGGATGTCAAAGATTTTGAATTATTGGTGTCTCTCGGTGTATTCAATGATTCGCTGATGAACGATGCCGTTTATAAGTTCAAGAGATACGAAGATACCAGCTTGAGCTATACTGGCATTAGCCGGCATGAAGGCGAGAACCGTGGCGGTTGGGATACTGTTATCATGGATGCTGACTATAACAGTATGTTCGCTCTGCAACAGGCTTTGATAGAAGTACCAATTCCTTCGGCAGATGATTTGCCGGAAAAGCCATTTCTGGATTTTGCGGAAGCTGTCCGGGATATGGATCAGCCCAAAAAGTAAAAGCCGCACCAGACCGCAGCTGTACCAACCCCGGTACAGCCTGTGCCGCAAAAAAAGCAGGTGGATCTGTCCCGTGTTACAGTTGGTAGTCAGCTTCGGCATAAGGCGTTCGGCATGAGGACGGTCAAAGAAGTCTAAGGCGGCATGATAATTGTACTTTTGGCGAGACAGAGAAAAGTTTCAGTTTCCAGGTGCGTTACTGCAGGGCTTCCTGAATTTTCCGAAATGATTCTACAACAAATATGTGCACACAGAAAATTGCCAAGAATAATTTGCTATGTAATTTAATACCCACATATCGCACAAATTGAATACGGCCTTTCATCCGGTACATAGACAACCAACACAAGAACCTCAGCGAGAGCAAGGCTCCCTGCTGGGGTCGGTGCGTCTATGTACCGGCTTCTTTTTTGCTCTTTTAGACCGGCTGAAAGGAGGGCAGTTCACCCCGGCCACGGCAGAAAGAGAAGCCGCCTGACCCCTGTCTTGTGGGGTAGAGAGCATAGCTTTTGTGTTGCCGGGGGCGCCCCAAAAGCGGGCGGCGCTTTGCGCCGAAATGGGCTCCGCCCCTGTAACCCCGGTCAGAAAGGAGCGGCTCAACATGACCTACAGAAAGAGAACAACAGCCATCCAGGTGCGGGTGACTGAACAGGAAAAGAGAAAGCTGGAACGTCAAGCCAAGCGGTGCGGCCTGTCCCTGTCCGGGTATCTCCGGCGGGTAGGCACTGGGGAGCCTGTGGCGGCTTTTCACAGCCAACGATTCCATGAACTCTACCGGCAGGTCAACGGCCTGCGGGATGATCCCACTACCCAGCCCATGGAGCGGACAGCGGCCCAACTGGACGAGTTGGCGGGTCTGATCCTGACGGCCTACACCAGCGGGGGGTGTGGACGATGGCGACCACTAAAATCTGGCCCGCCAAGGACAGCCTTGCCCGTGTGGTGGACTACGCCCAAAACCCGGAGAAAACCACTTACTTGGATTTGCGGAATGTTCTCCACTACGCCGCGAACGAAGAAAAAAACCGTTGAGAGGACGGAACGGGCCATGTTCGTCACCGGCGTAAACTGTAACCGGGACACCGCCTTTCAGGAGATGCAGGCGGTCAAGGAGCGGTTTGGCCTGCAAGAGAAAAAAAGGCGCTGACCGCCAAACGCAGGAACTGGACAAGGCCAAACAGCGGGTGACGGAAATTGACCAGCTTATCCAGAAAAGCTACGAGGACATGACCAAGGGCCTGTCCAAGGAACGGTTCTCCACGCTGACGGTATCGCTGGAAACCGAGCAGACGCAGTTGAAAGCGGCTATCCCGGAGATGGAAGCCATCCTGGATGCTACCGCCGCCGATTTTCAGCGTTTCATTGAGAGGGCCAGACAGGTGACCCGACTGACGGAGCTGACGCCTGAGATCGTCCATGAGTTTATTGAGAAGATCGTGGTATCCAAGCCGGAGAAATTGGACGGCAAGCGGCATCAGACAGTGGATATCCACTACAATACCATTGGCCTGTGGACAGAACCCGACCCGGAAACGCTGGAACAGGAATAGATGGCTTATTACCGAGCCATGCGGAAGCGCAAGAAAAAGACGGCATAGCAACTGCCACGCCGTCCTAATCAAATGATTTTCACTTACAAGTACCCAGATACGGGGCAACTTCCTTATGGGAGTTGCCCCGTATCGCCTGCGCGGTCTTTTTTGTGCCCTTGCCCCAAAAGACGGCCTCCGTCCAGTCCCTCACACCAACATTCATGTGACCGTTTATTAATATTGACGCGTCCCCTTTTTCAAAGCCGGTAGCCGCATCTCTCTTTATCGTATCAGTGTCCGGGGGCAGTATGCCGTCCCTGCCAGCGGGAGAGGGTGCTGGATTACAGAAGACCCCGCTCCTGACAGAAAGCCATAATATCCCCCACATAGTCCTCCCTGCACTTAATGGGAAGGTCAACATGGTCCACCCCCTGGTGGAGTACCAGCTTGGAGCCTTTCAGGGCCCTGAGAGTGCGGAGCATCAGTTCGGGGCTGCTGATGTTGTCCTCGGTCCCGCCCATCATAATGGTGGGGACAGTGATGCGGCCCAGCACCTGGGCAAGCTCCTCCTCTGTCTGAACTTTTGCAAGGGTTTCCGGGGATTGAGAACAGCGGACTGGGCGGGCATGTTGGTCCAAAACTCCACAGTCTGCTCTACCGCTTTTTTGGCCTCTCCGCCGATGACGGGGTCAGACTCCAGAGGAACAAACGCCTTGGCACAGTAAGAGGCCTGCTTTTCCGCATAGGGGACCCAGGTCTCCCGGCTTTTCGCTGCGTTGATGGTGTCCATGCGGGCAGAGCCGGTTGGCTTGCCGTCCTTGAGATGGGGACCACTCCCGCTGGCAAAAAAGCCCCGCAGGCGGTCCGGGTGGTTCATGCACAGATGCCAGCCAATGCCGGCACCGTGGGAGTGGCCGGTGTAAAAAAATTTTTCTATCCCCATGGCATCGGCGAAATCCACTACGTCCTGAGCCCATACGTCATACCAGTCGTCTCCCAGGTCCTCTGTGACCATGGAGGAGGGGGCATAGCCCCGAATTCGGATGATGAAGGCATGAAAGCCGCAGCGGTCCGCCAGATCCTTGGTATAGTAGATATGGCTGTTGACAAACTGCTGCGCCTGGATGAATAGCGGTCTCCCCCGACCGAATTCTTCATAGTAGAGTGAAACATGGTTCAGATTCAGAATGGGCATAAAAGGTTCCTCCTCAGTTTGCAGATTGACGTTTTCCCTCGATTTGATGATCTGGATAGGGCCGGGGCCGCATGGGAATGCGGCGGCGGCAGTGGCTCATTCGCTCCATGTTGGATTCTACAACAAGGCTGATACGCTGGCCGTTGAAACGGCAGTAAAATGTATTGTAGTCCATCCAATCTGTGGAGCGGACCTGAAAGATGAAGCAGAAATCAGAGGCCCAGCCGCCGCTGACCCAGTGCCGGACCGGACCCGTGTGAAACATCATGTTCAGCCGTTCGTTTTCCATGGGCATGGAAAGAAAGGCATCATTGGCGATCCAATCCCCATGGAGACCGACCTGAAGAGTACAGGATTCCTGATCCGTTTCAGGGAAATATGGGGCTGTCCCTCCCGCAGGGACAGAGAGAGGGTGCGCAGATGCCAGGGGTTCTCCTCCAGCACATAGACGCAGCCGTAGTAGTCGTCCAGAAAGCTGGGCTGTGCCGCTGTGCGCGGAGCGCAGGACCAATGGGACAGATAGGACTTGAGACGGGCGGATTCTCCATGGTCGGGGACGGCTTGGGGCTGTATGGCTGAATAGAGGGTATCCCAGAGGACGGCAGGGATCAGACCGCTGTCCTCCTCAATGGCGTTGCAGACGATGGCCATTTCCTTGTCCGGGAACAGAAAACCGAACTGACTGCGGCCGCCGTCCAGGCGGGCTCCCTCCCGGGCGTTGCGCCAGAGCTGGAAGCCGTAGCCTGCCAGCTGGTCGCTGTGCATGAAGGAGATAGAGGAGCAGCGCCGGGTAGGGACCTGGAAGGAGACAGCTGCCCGCACCAGTCGGGCGTCCAGCAGCTGTTGTCCATTCCAATTGCCCTCCTGAAGATAGAACAGGGAGAGCTTGGCGAAACCTTCCGCAGTACATGGTGCGGGGAGCCCTCCAGCTCCCCGCGCTGGGTCTGTTCCACAGTGCAGTAGATGCCCAGGGGCTCCAGAAAGCGGGGGCGCAGGGAAGTCCAGATAGTTGATGCCGGAGACTTTCTTCACGATCAGGCCCAAGATGTGGGGGGACACCGTTGTTGTAGAGAAAATGGGTGCCGGGTTCAAAGTCCAGAGGCTCCTCCAGAAAGGCGCGGACGCTGTTGGTGCTGTTGAGCACCGGTCGGAAGGTGTCCCGATCATGGCCGGTGGTCATGGTCAGGAGATGGTAGACGGTGATGGATTCCATCCTGGGGGTGACTGTTTCGGGCAGATCTTCCGGAAAAAGCTGAGTCAGGCGTGTCTTCAGTGAGACCAGTCCTTCCTGAATGGCGAACAGAACAGCTAGGCCGGTGAGGGCCTTGGCAGCGGAATAGATGCGCCGGGGGGTGTCGCCCTGATAGGGACGGCGGTTGGCACCCAGCAGTTGAAAGCCGTTGCGGAAGATGTACAGACTGTGGAGATCGACATCCAGGCGGTCCAGCTCGGTCAGAAACTGCAGGATCGCACCGCTGGGAACGCCCTGGGAATCAGGGGAGGCGGTATGGAAGCGGCCTTCCAAATAGGGGACATAGTGCAAGGTGGTCCCCCTCCTTTCTGCGGCTGTCCGTCGTTAACCGACCAGACGAAAGCCGCCTAGAATTGCGACAAAAACAAGAACTGCGGAAAAAATGGGGGCGAGGATGGTCTGCTGCCGGATCAGCCTGCGGCGGAGGGACTCATCACTGCAGCCGGTGAGCACGGCGGCGCCCCCTGGGAAAAGGGGCTGATGCTGCTGGCGGTCAGGCCCATCTGCATCCCGCAGTAAATGGTCCCCACTGGCATACCGGAGGCAGAGGACAGGGCGGAAAGCAGAGGAAGCATCATGGGAACCACCACGCCGCCTGAGACGAAAAAGCTGAGCACACACATGACCAGCACTACCCCGGGCAGGATCCAATGGGCGGGGATGGTGTTCTGGAGCAGATCGGACAGATAGCTGACGACCCCCATGGAGTTGGCCAGGGCCATGTACATGCCGGTCAGGGAGAGCATCAGCAGGGTGTCCCAGGGGATGCGCGTCTGAACCACGCGGTGATAATCCGCAGTTTTCAGAAGCACGTTCAGCGTGATGCCGATGACCGCAAGAAACTGAAAGCTGCAGTAGGTGCTGATCCACTGGGTCACAGGATTGGGGAACAGCAGCTGGACTGCGGCAGGCACCACGATCATAGCGATGATGCCGAGGATGATAAAGAGAGTCTGCCGCTGCCCAGTATCAAACGGGGCCGGTCTGGTGAGAGAGACCGCCGAGGATCTGACCCGCCAGCCCCTCAGGAGAACAAACATTGCCACATACAGAATGGTGTAAAATATTCCGCGGAAGGTAAAGAAGTCCACCACATATCCCGAGGAAGTGGAGAGATCGAAGTAGATCTCCAGCTGTCCCACATTGGTAGCATACCCGGAGGTCCAGGGCATGCTGCCACCCCATGGAGGAGGTCCAGAGCGCCACGGATACCAGGAGCGGATCGATGCCCGCCTGGAGAGCCAAACTGAAGCAGATGGCAGACATGAAGAAGGGAGCGGCCCCACCAGCACCCAGACCGGCCACAATGGCGGACACGCCGAAAAACAACAGACCCAGAAGCCAGCCTGCCCCCCGACAGGGAGTAGAGCAGATGTTCCGCCACTTTTTTCAGTGTCCCGTTTTCCTGGGCAAAGCCGAAGAGAAATGTGGCCACCATAAAGTTAAAAAAACAGGGGCACTGGAAAGAGGGCGACCACGCCGCCGGGGGTCAGACCGCCTGCTGTGGTGCCCAGCAGAAAGGCAAAGCTGAGCGAGATCAGGCCAATGTTGATGTTCAGCCTGGTCCCCAGGATTAGGGCAAGCACGATAAAAACAAAAAACAGGATCGTATTGAGCAAGCTTACATCCCCTTTCGCTCCAGCATCCGATACAAGGTGGCGCGGCTGATGCCCAGCAGTTCGGCGGCCCGGAGCTTGTTGCCGCCGCTGAGGGCCAGGGCTTCCTCCAGCGTATAGCGGCTGCGGAGGCTCCCACCGACGGCGGAAAGCCCCCTGTTTTCCTGAATATAGGTCTCCACCAGCTCCGGACCGATCTCATCGGGTCGCTGATAACGCTGACCCGGCGCACCATGTTCTGGAGTTCCCGGATGTTTCCAGGCCAGTCATAACGGAGCATGGCGGCTTTGGCTTGGCTGCTGAAGCGGAGATAGCGTCCCGCCCGCTCCGAGGTCTCGGAGAGAAAGGCGTCGGCCAGCAGGATAATGTCCCCCTGGCGCTGGCGCAGAGGCGGGATACACAGTCCCAGCACATTGATGCGGAAGTACAGATCTGCCCGGAAGGTGCCCTCCCGGACCATAGAGACCAAATCACGGTTGGTGGCAACAATAATGCGGATGTCAATGGGAATGGGAGTCTCAGCACCAATACGGCGGATGCTGTGCTCCTGCAGGACACGCAGCAGCTTGCCCTGCATGGAGGGAGAGATCTCACCGATCTCATCCAGAAAAATAGTTCCGGTATGAGCACACTCGAACAGGCCCCGCTTGCCGTCCCGGCTGGCTCCGGTAAAGGCTCCCTTTACATAGCCGAACAACTCACTTTCCAGAATGCTTTCTGGGAGGGAGGCGCAGTTGACAGCCACAAATGGCATGTCCCGCCGGCGGCTGACCCGATGAATTCCCTGAGCAAACATTTCCTTGCCTACACCCGTCTCCCCCTGGATGAGCACAGTCTCGTCCACCTTGGAGTAGCGCAGGGCCAGCCTGAGTGCCTGCGTCATGCAGGGGCTGTTCCCCAGAATGTGGTCAAAGGAATAGACAGCCTGATTTTCCTTGGTGGTGAGCGTACGGCGGATACTGACCTCGGAGCTCATGACCGTGTTTACGTCCTGAAAGATGACCGACACACCCTCCAGCGTGCCGTCCCGCTTCCGCAGGATGGGCTCCGCATGGTAGAGAAAGATTCGGTCTTCCAGCTTGGCGATTTGATTAAGATAGGGACGGCGAGTAGAGATGACGTCAGCGATGCGGCTGAACTGGGGACAGACGTCATCCACAGAAAAGGCGACTGCATTGAGCTGGTCCAGCTTCAGATATTCGCTGGCCAGCCGATTCATCATCAGGATCTCACCCAGGCAGTCCACCGTAATGGCGGCATAGATGGAGGACTCCATCATGGGGGTCCCGGTCTCGGTTTCATCCTGCCGCTTTTCCAGATAGGACTGGGCCAGAGAGATGGCCTTTCGGATCTCGGAATCCCGGGTCTTGATGAGTACAGTCGGGATCCCGTACTGCTTGGCGATCCTGGCCTGATAGTAGCCCCCCCACCAGTACATCGATGTCCTGGACCTTCTCCAGCTCATGGGGGATCTTTTCCGGGGACACAGTAGGAAGCCATACCAGATCAATGGAGAGCAGGTCCCGGACATAAAACACATCCTTCAGAACTCGGCGGAAGCCAAAGATAGCGATGCGCTTTCCCAGCTTAGATGCCTCCAGCAGAGCGTCCATAACGTCCTCCGCCTGCAGATCCACCATAATTACGGGGACATCCACGCTCTGGCGCACGATTTTTTGCAAACATGCCGAAGGCGATCAGAACTTTGGCGCCCTGGGCCACTTGGCTGCGGGATACCTCCTCAAGATCCTGGGTATTGGAGAGGACCACCTGGCAGTTGGCAGGGGATTCCCGCAAAATATTCTGGACCTTTTCGGCGGCCAGCAGGTCCGAGGCAATGAACGTAATGTCTGAGTGCATATCCCATCGCTCCTTTATTCGTTTCGGCGTTGCTCCGGGAGGGGGAGGACACACGCAGCTGAGCCGCCCCCGGGCCCGTGGGTGAAATATAACGATTATACCACAGCCCTGACCGAAATGTGGGGGAGCAGAAACAGTCAGGCAGTCCTTTCCTGCTTTTCCAATCTGGACAAAATTACCACAGCCAGGGCAACGGCCAGGACCACAGGGACGACAAAGGCGGCAAAGCCCACACGGTAACCGAACACAGCGCACAGCACGCCGCCCACCGTGGAGGCCAGTGCAGAACCGATGTCCATGCCCAGGTAGTTGGTGGAATTTGCAGCGGCCTTCCGCTCCGCAGGAACGGTGCGCATAGAGATGGTCATCAGTACGGGAGAAATGCCATTCTGGCCGATTCCGATCAGGATACCGGAGATAATGAACCAGGTCAGATCCTGGGCAAAGGCGAGACACAGGAGGCCTGCAGAGAAGAAACAGGCCTGCGGGGATCAGGGTGGCAATGGGTCCCTTCTTGTCGAGGAGAATGCCGAGGGCGGGGCGGGCGACCCAGCCCATGAGAGAGGCGGCGGTGGCAAACACGCCGATATTGGCGATCCCCAGCTCCTCCAGGGCAAAGGCAGCCATAAAGACGGTGATACCGGTCGGGTGCCCTGAAAGGCCACATTGATGATCATGGGGAGATGGCTTCCTTGGCAAACAGGTTGTTCAGCTTCAGGCCGCCGAACATGGACTGGCCGGGCAGGCGCGCTGGGACCTTGGTGGGGGCGGTGAAGCACACCAGCACCAGACCGAAGGCGGAGATGACGGTAAAGACCAGCAGCATGGAGGCATAGCCCATGTACTCGGCCAGGGCAAAGGCCACAGGCTGGGAGACCGCAGAAGCGATCATCTGGGAAATCATGAAAAATCCCATGGCGGTCCCCAGATCCTCCCGGGGAACATACTCACTGACGATGACGGCGGTAATAGTGGAGATAAAAAGTCCAGGATACGCCGTGGATAATTTTGGCCGGCACTGCAAAGGCGGAGTTGTCCATGCTCAGCGAATACATGAACACAGCCAGGGTCAGGGCCCCCACTGCAGCGATGTAGATCAGCTTTTTTGTTGCCGCGGTCGGTAATAGGGGCAGAGAAGGGGCGGATGATGAAGGCGGCCCAGCTCATGGCGCTGGCAATGAGGCCGATAGTGGTCAGGTCCATGCCGGCCAGCCGCCAGCCTGCGCTGGTGACAGAGTTGGTCATAGAGTGGGTGATGCAGATGACCGTGTACGCCACAAAGAGCATAATAAAGTTCTTGTTGGCGATCTGGAAGAAGGTCTTCTTCTGCGGAACAGCATTACTCATTCAAATTTCCTCCCATTTTATAGTTTGTTTTGGAATTCCATAGATTAATACAAGCAAGTTCTGTGCCAACTTAATTTTATTAAAAATTACGGGAAACGGCAGAAAAAAGGGGGTTTTTTAGAAATGATGCTGTCTCAAAAGTGTTTCATATCTGTCTCGCGATACAAAAAAAAGAGGACCATCAGCAAATTTGAAAGGCAGGAATATTTGGCTTGAACTGCCCGCTGCCCCGTACAGAAAAAGAGAAGCTTGGTGCCAGAGCAAAAAATGCCCCCGCTGTGTACACAGCGGGGGCATTTCGGAGAGAACTTATTCAATGGCAATGCGGTTTTGAGTGGGCAGGGTCTGCTGGTCCTTCTTGGGCAGGGTCAGCATCAGGATGCCGCTGTCATATTTGGCATTGATCTCCTCGGGCTGCACATCGCCCACATAGAAGCTGCGGCTGCAGGCGCCGCTGTAACGCTCCTGGCGGATGTAGCGGCCCTCCTGGTCCTTCTGGTCCCGGTCCAAGCCCTTGGCGGCCTGAATGGTCAGATAGCCGTTTTGCAGCTCCACGCTGATCTCATCCTTCTTGAAGCCGGGCAGGTCGATATCCACCTCGTAGTGGTCCCCGGTCTCCTTCACGTCGGTCTTCATCAGATTCTTGGCGTGCTTGCCGTATAGGGGATTCCGGGCGCCGAACAGGCTCTTCTCCCAAGGCTCATCAAAGAATTCATCCAACAGGTTCTCACCAAAAATGCTAGGCAACATAAGTCATTCCTCCATTCGCGATCCTTATTTCGTGCCTGCCGGGGGACCTCTCAGGTCCCCCTCTTTCTTGGTACGCCCTTAGTATAGCACTGAAATTAGCACTGTCAAGCAGAGAGTGCTAAAATTCATAAAGTGTTCACAAGATATTGCAAAAAAGACATAAACAGAACGAAAATGGAAGAAATATTCCGAAAAAGTTGGGGTGGTCAGAGGGAGGCAGGGGAAACCCCTGCCCCTGGGCGCGCTGGAGACCAAGCTCCATCAGGCGGCGGTCCGTGTCCAGGGTGGCGGGATAGGGCCAGCGGGGCGCACAGTGCTGGAACTGACGCCAGGACAGCAGGGCGGCCTCCGGGTCCCGCTGGGCCAGCAGAGCCCAGAGGAACTCCATGCGGCTGGTGGAGGGGGTGAACTTCCGGGTAGCCTTGCAGTAATGGAGAAGGGCAGGGGTGCGGAGGGGGCCAGCTCCTCCTGGGAGCGGCCCAGGAGCAGGGAGCAGGAGAGCAGATCCACCGTCAGGTCCCACCGCTGGATGTCCAGCAGGCCAGAGGGGACGTCCAGCAGGGTTCGGAAAGCGGCTTCCGCCCCGGACAGGTCCCCCTGGTCCATGAGCCGGCTGGGGAGGAAGGATAGGGCGGCGGCGGTAAAGGGGTCCTGGGGCTCCAGGTCCTGGGGGAGCTGGAACCAGCGGGCGGGCTGGTCCCGGAGGGGGATGCCCCGCTGGAGGAGGGCGTGGCACCGCAGCTGGAGGGCGAAGGTCCGGCGGGCCTGGGGGCTGCGGGAGAGCAGGTGCAGGTTGAAGCCGTCGTTGGCTACCCCGTCCATGGAGAGAGGGATGAGGTTGACGGCCCCCAGAAACAGGCCGGCAGCTGCAAAGATCAGCAGGAAGACCGGCCAGGGAAAGGGGAGGAGAAAGGCGGTCAGGGCCGCCGCCAGGGCGGAAAGCAGATTGGCCAAGCCGCCCCCAAGATTATAAAGCCGGAAGGGGACCTCGTCCCCGTCTGGGGGCTCCAGCAGGCACTGGCCGCCAGTGCCGGGGGAGGTAGAAGCGGCGCAGGACCAGGCGGCCATTCTGGCGGAGCAGGGTGAAAGAGCCCACCCGGAAGGAGAGAAAGCGGTAGCCGGAGAGCAGGCCGCAGACTAGGTGACCGCCCTCGTGCAGGATGGCCTGGAGCCAGAAGGAGAGGACCAGGCAGGCCAGGGAGGGCAGCAGGACAGTCATTCCATAGGGGTCCAGAGCCCACATGAAGAAGTAGCCCCCGCGGCCCCCAGAAGGGCGGCAGGGATAAGGACAGCCAGCTTCCGCCAGGGGACGGTGTGCCGCTTCAAACGATCAGTCCTTTCTGTTGTGACATATCGAAAAAATACAAATAGGAGAGAAAAGCTCAACCCTCCGCCCAGTCCTCATAGGGCACAAAGGTAAATGAGATGTCCCAAGGCTGCTGGTGGTAGACCAGATAGACGATGTCTCCCCTTGCCTGCCATCTCATTGGCGGTGAACTGGGGAAAGGGGACCAGGGGCAGGGTGATCTGGCTGGCGCCTCCGTCAGCCTGGGCGCGGGCGGTGTCCAGCCGATGGACCCAGACGGCAGCGTTGCAGGCATACACTGCCACCAGCAGGACCCCAGCGGCGGCAGCCGCCCGATTCAGGCGGGTGAGGGGCCGCAGGCCCTCTGCCCGGGCACGTCGGAAGAGCACTGACGCGGCCAGGCACAGAAACAGGTAGCTGGAGAAGAACATCCGGGCGTTCACCGGGGAGACCACCAGCATGGGGCCGGTGACCACCAGCAGGGAGGCCACCCAGAACCAGAGCTCCCGCCTGTCCGCGCCGCCCCGCCACTCGACCGCCAGGATTAGCCAGAGCAGGGCCAGAGCCAGGCCCAGCCAAAGACATTCCTCCCGGTACAGGTCCCGCCGCTTCAGCACGACCAGAAGGCGGTCATAGCCGATGTAGAGGTGGAGGGGGAGGAGGAGGCAGGCCCACAGCCTCCAGCGGGGGGCAGCCCTGCCGCCGTACCAGCCACAGCAGCAGGAGGCTGATGGTCAGGCAGAGGGGAATGGGGCGGAGGAGGACCTCGGTAAAGATGACAGGCAGGTTGTCCCGGGCCAGATCCAGCCCCACCCCCCGCAGGCCGCTGTCCACCTGAGCGAAGACGGAGTTGGTCATGCTCAGGGCCAGCCCGGCCCAGCTGCCTGCCAGCAGGGCGGCCCGGAGAGACGGGGCGGGCAGGAGGCCCCGGAGGGCGGGGGACCAGTCCGGCCAGAGCCATAGCGGAGGAGAGGAGGACCAGATAGGCGGTATTGTGCTCGGTGAACAGACCGATGGACAGGGAGAGGAGCAGGACGAGGGGCCAGCGGTCCGGCCGCCCCTGGCGGAGCAGGAGAAGCAGGGGGAGCAGGAGCAGGGTGGGGGGCCAGATAGTTGGCCCAGGCCGCAGACCAGCTGTACACCTGCTGCCAGATGCCCCAGGGGCCCATACCACCAGGAAGAGGGCCAGGGCAAAGGATTCCCGGCCGCCTGCCGGCCCGCCCTGGAAGAAGCGGGAGAGGAGCAGGGTGAGTCCCAGCATCCCGCCCCCCAGGATCAGCACCCGGAGGGGCCAGAGGGGGGAAAACGCCAGCTTGCCCAGGATCAGCCCCAGCAGGTTGCCCAGATACCGGCCGTTGGATGGGACGCCCAGCACCACGCCCTCCTGGGGGATGGGGCGGACCAGCAGGAAGTCCTTCCAGGAGGCGAAGTCCCAGTAGATGAAGTAGCAGTCGTCGCACTCAGGGACGAAGAGGAGGGCGAGGAGCAGGAACAGGGCGGCGGAGAGCAGCACGTCCCAGCGCCGCCGGCGGGTGGTCATGGAGAGGCCTCCTTTCGGGGGATGAAAAAGCGGCCCCAGCCGCCGGTCAGGCCGGGGGAGGGGCCGTTTGTTCGCTTTGGGTGTTCTGGCGTGGAAGGGGGATCACTTCTGGCCGCCCTTCAGGGCCTTCATCCGGTCGCCGTGGTCCAGCAGCCGCTTGCGGAGACGGAGATTCTCCGGGGTACACTCCAACAGCTCGTCGTCAGCCAGGAACTCCAGGCACTGCTCCAGAGACATCTGGCGGGGCGGGATGAGGCGCAGGGCCTCGTCAGAGCCGGAGGCCCGCATATTGGTCAGCTGCTTCTTCTTGCACACGTTGACGGAGATGTCCTCCGCCTTGGGGCACTCGCCCACGATCATGCCGCCGTAGACAGGGGTGCCGGCGCCGATGAACAGCAGGCCCCGCTCCTGGGCGTTAAACAGGCCGTAGGTCACCGCCTCGCCAGTCTCGAAAGCCACCAGGGAGCCGGTGTTCCGGCGCTGGATCTCCCCCTTCATGGGGGCGTAACTGTCAAAGACGGAGGCCATGATGCCCTCGCCCTTGGTGTCGGTAAGGAACTCGTTGCGGTAGCCGAACAGGCCGCGGGAGGGCACCAGGAACTCCAGCTTCATCCGGTCACCCACCGGGGTCATCTCCAGCAGATCGCCCTTCCGGGAGCCGATCTTCTCCATCACCGCACCCACACAGTCAGAGGGCACATCCACTACCAGGCGCTCGATGGGCTCGCACTTCACACCATCGATCTCCTGATACAGAACACACCTGGAGCTCATAGCCCTCCGGCGCATGGTCAGGGTCTCCTGAACAGGCAGCGGAGTCGTTGACCGAGAAGGTCATTTCGATGGTGGGGGCGGAGATCTTCACAAACTCGATGGGCTCCACGCAGTCAGGGACACAGATGGTGTCGCCGATAGTCACATCGCCGATGCCGCTCATGGCGATGATATTTCCGGCGGTGGCCTCTGCAACGGGGACCTTGGCCAGGCCGTCGAACTCATACAGAGCAGTGGCCTTGGCCTTCTTGGGGGCGGCGTCGGGGGCGTGGTAGTTACACACCGCGATCTCCTGGTTCTGCTTGACAGTACCCCGCTCGATGCGGCCGATGGCGATGCGGCCCACGAACTCGTTGTAATCGATGGAGGAGACCAGCATCTGGAAAGGGGCGTCCACGTCCGCCTCGGGGGCGGGGATATACTCCAGAATGGTGTCGAACAGGGGCTTCAGGTCGCTGCCTGCCACATCGGGCTGGACAGAGGCCGTGCCCTGCCGGCCGGAGCAGAACAGCATGGGGGAGTCCAGCTGCTCGTCGGTGGCGTCCAGATCCATCAGCAGCTCCAGCACCTCGTCGATGACCTCGTAGACACGCTGGTCGGGACGGTCGATCTTGTTGACCACCACGATGACCCGGTGGCCCAGCTCCAGGGCCTTGGACAGCACGAAGCGGGTCTGAGGCATGGGGCCCCTCGGCGGCGTCCACCAGCAGGATAACGCCGTTGACCATCTTCAGGATGCGCTCCACCTCGACCGCCGAAATCGGCGTGGCCCGGAGCCATTGTCCACAATATTGATCTTCACATCACTATTTGGGGGGGCACAGGGGAGCCCACGGACAGAGTGGGGAGGACGGGACGGGGGGGGCCACAAGATATCGTGAAAAAACCGGAAAAAAGACGAGAAAAAGAAATAAAAAAATTTACATTTGGAGAGGAGAAAAAGGGGTTGACGTAAAGCGGGATTGCGTGTATAGTACGTTTGTAACCAAATTGTAACATTTTCTTTTCCGTTCTGTCACTTTTGGGGCAGCGGGAAATTTGATCTGGAAGAGGTCATGATTCATGGACGAGGTTTTGCACAAGCCCGCCGGCCGCCGGCCCCGGCAGAGTGACGGCCGGGAGCTGTCAGCTCAGGAGCAGCTGGGGCTGCTGGCGCGCCGGGTGGTCACAGATTGGAAGCATTTTTATCAGTGGGCCCGGTTCCATGGCCGCCGTGTGATCCACACGGTCCATGACCTGGCGGGGGGAACCGCGCCACCGGTCCGGTCACCTTTCTGGCGGTGTCCGGAGCGCTGGGACTGGCGCTGACTGTCTCCACCCCTATACGCCCCGGCCTACACTGTCACGGTGGACGGGGATACTCTGGGTGTGGTGAGCGACCAGGCTGTGGTAGCCGACGCGGTGGCTCAGGTGGAGCGCCGAGGCACGGAGATCCTGGGACACGACTACCAGGTGGAGGGGCAGATCGGTTATGATTTCACCCTTTCCCTGCGGTCTGAGCTGACCCAGCCCGACCAGGTGGAGAACTACTTCCTGGAGCAGCTCAGCCAGGTAGCCGATGGCCTGCGCCGCTATCAGGTCAGCGTCAACGGCGTGACGGTGGGCTCCGTGGAGGAGATGGGAGCCCTGGAGTCCGTGCTGGACCAGCTGAAGGGCCAGTATGTGAATGAGAACACCATCTCCGCTGAATTTGTGGATGACATCCAGGTGGAGGATGTCTACTCGGAGGAGGGGCAGATGACCGCCGAGGAGCTCCAGACCGCCCTGATGGCCAACACCACTGGCGACACCACCTACACGGTGGTGAAGGGAGACACCTTCAACGCCATTGCCTATGCCAACGATATGTCTGTCAGCGACCTGAAGGCGCTGAATCCGGGCATCGATATCAACCGACTGATGATCGGGGACGTGCTCAATGTGAAGGAGCAGATCCCTCTGCTGTCGGTGACTACGGTGGACGACGTGACCTATACCGAGCCCATCGCATGCCCGGTGGAGGAGGTGAAGGACTCCAGCATGTATGTGGGGGACTCGAAGATCCTGACCCAGGGTACAGAGGGCGAGGCCCAGGTCCACGCCCAGGTGACCTATGTGAACGGGAGCGAGACCCAGCGGGAGATCCTGTCCTCCACCACCCTGCGCGAGCCCACCACAACAGTCAAGGCGGTGGGGACCAAGGAGAAGCCTAAGACAGCCTCCACTGGAAGCTACTCCTGGCCTATCCGGGGGCGGATCACCTCCCTACTTCGGCGGCCGGAATATTTTCGGCAGTTACAGCTATCACTCCGGGATTGATATTTCCGCCTCCTACGGTGCGGCCATCCGGGCTGCCGACGGCGGCACCGTCACCTTCGCCGGCTATAAGGGCAGCTATGGCAAGCTGGTCATCATTACCCATGACAATGGGACTCAGACCTATTATGGCCATAACTCCTCTCTGCTGGTCTCCGCGGGACAGAAGGTGTACAAGGGCCAGCAGATCGCCAAGGCGGGCAGCACCGGGCGCTCCACCGGCGTCCACTGCCACTTTGAGGTCCGGGTGAACGGCACCTCGGTGAATCCCCTGTCCTATCTCAGCTGAACGACCAGAAACCATTTGGGCTCCGGCACAGGAAAGGCTGTGCCGGAGCCTTTTCATGCCCCCTTTGTACATGCGGAATAACGGGGGAATAAGAAAAGTCCCGCCGCTCAGGAGCCTGAGCGGCGGGACTTCTGATCGTTAGTCAGAAGGAAAGGAGGACCCGATCACAGATGGATGGCCTGGACCACCTGGGCGCACCGGGGGCACAGGGTGGGATGGGCCGCATTGGCACCCACCAGGGGGGTGGTGCTTCCAGCAGCGTTCGCACTTGTCTCCATTGGCCTCGCTCACCAGTACCCGCACACCGGCGATGGGGGTGTCGCTCCCCTGGGCATACAGAGCCGGGTGTCGGAGACGATGAACAGGTCGGCCCACTGGTCCTGGAACTTCTCCTGAAGGGCGGTCAGGTTGTCCGCCTGGTCCTGGGCCCGCACCAGAGTGATGTGGGCCTCCAGGCTCTTGCCGATCTTCTTCTCGTTCCGCGCGGCCTCCAGGGCGGCGTTCACCACGTCCCGCAGCTGGATCAGAGCAGTCCAGGAGACCAACGCGCCCATGTCGTAGTCCTGGAAGGGCTGGTTCATCTCATTGAGGACCACGTTTCGGCCGTCGTCACCCTCGCGGTGAGGCATAGCCTGCCAGATCTCGTCACAGGTGAAGGCCAGGATGGGTGCGAACAGCTTAGTCATGGTGTCCAGGATGAGCCACAGAGCGGTCTGAGCAGAGCGGCGCTCCAGGCCGTCCACTCCCTCGCAGTACAGCCGGTCCTTGATGATGTCCAGATAGAAGGAGGACAGCTCCACCACACAGAAGTCGTTGATGGCGTGGGAGACCACATGGAACTCATAGTTGTCATAGGCGGCAAAGCACTTTCAGGTCAGCTCATTGAGCTTGGTCACCGCCCAGCGGTCCAGCTCCAGCATCTCCTCCGGCTTGACCAGCTGATTGGGGTCAAAGCCGTCCAGGTTGCCCAGGCAGTACCGGGCGGTGTTGCGGAACTTCAGATAGTTCTGGCTGAGCTGCTTGAAGATCTTGTCGGAGCAGCGCACATCCACATGGTAGTCGGCGGAGCCGGCCCACAGGCGGAGCAGGTCGGCGCCGTACTTCTTAAAGATGTCGGCGGGGTCCACGCCGTTGCCCAAAGATTTGTGCATGGCCTTACCCTCGCCATCCACGGTCCAGCCGTGGGTGACGCACTCCTTGAAGGGCGCCACCCTTGCCCAGCGCGCCCACAGCGGTGAGCAGGCTGGACTGGAACCAGCCGCGGTACTGGTCGAGCCCCTCCAGGTACACGGTGGCAGGCCAGAAAGCCCTGGTCCTTCTTCATGGAGGCAGAAGTGGGAGGAACCGGAGTCAAACCAGCCGTCCAGGGTGTCCTCCTCCTTGGTAAAGCCTGCCCTTGACCCACAGTGGGGGGCAGGTGAAGCCCTGGGGCAGGATGTCCCTGGCCTCCATCTCATACCAGGCGTTGGAGCCCTTCTCGCCGAAGAGCTTGCTCACGGCGGCGATGGTCTCGTCGGTGCAGATGGACTTGCCGCAGTCCTTGCAGTAGAACACCGGGATGGGCAGGCCCCAGCGGCGCTGGCGGCTGATGCACCAGTCGGCCCGCTCCCGGATCATGGAGATCATCCGGTCCTTGCCCCAGGCATGGGAGCCACCGAACATCGTCGCAGGCGGCCACCGCCTCGTCCTTGAAGGAGTCCACGGAACAGAACGACTGGGGGGTGGCCCGGAAGATGATGGGCTTTTTGCAGCGCCAGCAGTGGGGGATAGGAGTGGACGATCTCCTCACTGGCGAAGAGGGCTCCGCTCTCCTTCAGGTCGGCAAGGATGACCGGGTTGGACTCCTCCGTCTTCAGGCCGGCGTACTTGCCCGCGTAGTCAGTGTGGCGGCCCTGGTCATCCACAGGGACCACCAGCTCCACCTTGTAGCGCTTGCAGGTCTCGTAGTCATCGGCGCCGAAGCCGGGGGCGGTGTGGACGCAGCCGGTGCCGGAATCCATGGTGACATACTCGGCGCAGCACAGCAGGGATTCCTTATCCAGGAAGGGGTGCTGGGCCTTCATATACTCGAAGTCCTGGCCGCGGAACTGCTTGACGATCTCATAGTGGTCAAAGCCGCCCGCCTGCATCACCTTTGGCGCACAGGGCCTCGGCCACGATGTAGAGCGCTCCATTGTCCGCCTTGACCAGCACATAGCTCTCCCGGGGGTGAACGGTGATGGCCAGGTTGCCGGGCAGGGTCCAGATGGTGGTGGTCCAGATCACAAAGTACATTTTGGACAGATCGCCATATTGGCTCAGACGGCCCAGATCGTCCTTTACCCGGAACTTCACATAGACCGTGGTACAGGGGTCGTCCTGGTACTCGATCTCCGCCTCGGCCAGGGCGGTCTCGTCATGGGGGCACCAGTACACGGGCTTAAGCCCCTTGTAGATGTAGCCCTTGCGGTACATGGAGCCGAAGACCTTGACCTCCTCCGCCTCAAAGCCGGGGTCCATAGTCTTATAGGGGTGCTCCCAGTCCCCCAGCACACCCATGCGCTTGAAGCCCTCCATCTGGATGTCGATGTATTTCTGGGCGTAGTTGTGGCAGGCGGTGCGGAACTCTGCCACGCTCATCTTCTTGCGGTTGAGCTTCTGCTCCTTGATGATGGCGGACTCGATGGGCATGCCGTGGTTATCCCAGCCGGGGATGTAGGGGGTATAGCGGCCCCGCATGGCGTACATGCGGGTGATGAAGTCCTTGATGGACTTGTTCAGGGCGTGGCCCATATGCAGGTTGCCGTTGGAGAAGGGAGGGCCGTCGTGGAGGGAGAACCGGGGCTTGCCCTGGTTCTTTTTCAGCAGCTCGTGGTACAGGTCCATGTCGTTCCAGCGCTGGAGCATCCGGGCTCCCGGTTGGGCAGTCCGGCCCGCATGGGGAAATCGGTCTTGGGCAGGTTGATGGTTTTGTTGTAGTCCATTGGTTTGCTTCCTCCTATTTCAGGTCTTTTTTAGACTTTTCTATCAGATTACATAGAAATGTGACCAGGCCACACGCCCGGCAGAGCATAGCGTGGGGAAATTCCGGAAACGGGTCCCGCGTGAACATACTGGTGGTGTCATCACCTGGGGGGCCCAGTTCCACCATATCCGTGGGGCTGTGAAAAAACCGCAATTCCTGCTGGGTCCAGAAGGGATATTTTTGCGTGTGCATGGTCCCTTCTTCCATAAGAAGGCCGCACTTAGGGCACTTCATCAAAGCCACTCCTCTCTGGAAAAACAAAAACGCCCTTGTCTCTCAAAGAGACAAAGGCGAACAAGACCTCTGCGGTACCACTCTTCTTGCCGGAAGGGCATCCCGTCCCAGCCACTCAAGTTCTGCCCGGTAACGGGGGCGTCCGGAGAGGCCTACTTAAGTTCAGCCCTCTGCTCCAAGGTGATCTTCCCCAGCCCCTCCCGTCCGCCTTGCACCAAACGGCGGCTCTCTGTGCGTCTCGGAGGCGGGTACTCTTCCTTTTCTGCGCATGATAACGATATACCCTTATATTCTATCCACTTTATTGAGGAATGTCAAGAATTTTGTTGAGGATTTTCATGTCTAGCACGCTCCAGTCATAGGTGCGCAGAGCGCCTCCGCACGGCGGAGGGGCGCTTCCAGTGTATCTCTGCGATCTTATTTGATCTCATAGTCCCGGCCGAACTGGAGGTTGCCGAAGTCGATGCGGCGGGTGCCGTGGACCGGCTCCTCCTCAGGCTCCTCCTCCGCCTGGGGGGCGGGGGGGAACTCCGCAGTGTCCGACAGGTCCTCCGGGCCCTCCGCAGCCTCCTGGGCGGCCTGAGCCTTCAGATTCTCGGCGGTGGCGTCTGCCATGGCCTGGGCCACCAGGCGCTGGACATTGTCGTCGATCTCTCCACGGCCTCCTCCACCGGGTCGGCCTGGGAGACCGGGGCGTCGGGGCACAGCTGGGAAAGGCCGTCCAGGTAGCGCAGCTCCTGCTCGTGGAGGGCCCGCACCTTGGCCACATAGGCAGCGGTGGCGGATTGGGCGGCGGACAGACGGAACTCCTCGTCGCCGGCCTGCTTGCGGATATTGGCCACCCGCTCCTTGGCCTCCCCTTCGGCGTCGGAGAGGATCTGGGCCTTTTTAGCCTCCGCCTCCTTCACCAGCTCGTCGGCCATCCGCTGGGCGGTCATCAGGGCCTTGCGCATGGCCTCCTCGGTGGAGCGGTACTCCTCCACCTTCTCCACCAGTACCTTCATTTTGCTCTTCAAAACGGCGTTCTCATTGTACAGTGAGGTATAGTCCGCTGTGAGCAGATCCAGAAATTCATCCACCATCGCCATGTTATAGCCGCCGAAGGACGCCTTGGCAAAGGCGTGCTCGGAAACCTCCTGGGGAGTCAGCATGTTCATTACCTCCTAAATCAAAACGCTTTTTTTTCAGCGCAGGACCTCGTCGTCGTTCTGGGCGCGCCAGTCAAAATACTGTTCCAGGACCACGGGAGTGCCGTCGTCCCAGGTGAGGTGGGTCACCAGATAGCCCATCAAGTCCGACAGGGCCTGTCCATACAGCCGCTGGGCCGTCCAGATGCCCCTCTTCGGCTGGGAACAGGGCATAGATATCCCCCCTCCCAGGAGGCGAGGGGGCGCAGGGCCAGGCGAGAGTCCCGTCCGCCTCATAGAGCGGTCCCTCTCCCCGCAGCTCCAGCCATTGGAGCAGGTCCAGCGTCTCCACGGTGCCGGTCTCTGGTACGGTGATCTGGGCGGTCATGCCGGCCTGAACGCTCTGGATAGACCAGAGGGGGAGCTCCAGGACCTGAAAAGCTCCCCTTGTCATAGGAGAGGACATGCACCTTGCCCTCGTTCATAGGCCACACCGGAAGGAAATCCAGCAGGCGGCGGGCGATATGCGCCTTGTTGGTGGACTCCAGGTTGAGCACCACGGCGTGCGCTTCTCCCGCAGGTGGTCGGCGATCTCGCTGGCGTTCTCGAAGCGCTCCGGCGGCGAACGGCGACCAGCACCACCTGGATCCCCCAGGATGCTAGGGGGTGTGGTGGAGATGAATGATTGACGACCTTGTTGCTGCGGCGCTCCGTTCTCAAAGCGCTCGACCGGGGCGCTGAATATTGACGACCTTGTTGCTGCGGCGCTCCGGCCCGTGCGGTCCATCCGCTCGGGCGGTCCCGGCGCTCAGGGACGGCAGCACGAGGCGCCGGCTCAAACTCCTCGAAATCGTCCTCGTCCTCATCCTCATAGGGGCGGGCCAGGCGCTTGAGTTCATCTATAAATCCCATAGCGGTATCCCTCTTTTCCTTGGTGTAAGCTCTGCCGCCGGTTCAACGGGCGGTGTGCATGGGCGGCCGGGGGCCGAACAGCGCGGTGCCGACCCGGACCAGCGTGGCCCCTCGGCGATGGCGTCCTCAAAGTCGCCGCTCATACCCATGGACAGGCAATCGATATCACATTGATTATCGGACATTTCGCGTCTTATGTCAACATAAAGCTGATACATTTTTGCAAAAAAAGGCCGATTGGCACCGGGGAGGGGGCTGATAGGCGGGATGGCCATCAAACCCCGCAGGCGCACATGAGGCAGGGACTGAGCCAGCTCAGCCAAGGGACGGAGCTGGGCCGGGTCCAGCCCCGCCTTTGCTCTCCTCCATGCCGATATTTACCTCCAGCAGGATGTCCTGAACCAGGCCCAGCTTGTCCGCCTGGGCCTCCACAGCCCGGAGCAGATGCTCCGACCCCACCGACTGGATCAGGTCCACCCTTCCCACCACCTGCTTGACCTTGTTGGTCTGGAGGTGTCCAATAAAATGGACCTGGGCCCCCGCATAGGCGCCGGCGGCCAGGTGGGCGGTGAGCTCCTGGACCCGGTTCTCTCCGCACAGGGTGATGCCGGCGGCGATGGCGGCGCGGATGGTGTCGTCGCTCTGCACCTTGGTGGCGGCGCACAGGGCGATATCCTCCGGGCGGCGGCCGGACGACTCTGCCGCGGCCGCCATGCGGGCCCGGACTGCCTGGACCTGCTGTTGGATGGACATATGCAATCTCTCTCTTTCTCTACAGGTGACGGGCTGCCGGATGGGCGGCCCTCAGAAATTCAGCAATTTCCCGTCATAGAGCCCGGTGGCCCGGACGATGACCTCGTCCCCCGCCCGCAGGACGGCCCGCCCCTCGGTGGCGGGGGAGACCACATAGAAGTCGGACTCCTCGGTGAGGATCTCCACCGGCTTGAATTCTGCCCGGCCGCCCACCAGGGTATAGACCCCCCACCAGGTTGGTCTGGACGGTCTCGCCGGTCTCCGGATCGGTGGACTCCTGGGTGACCATGCGCAGAGCGGCCTTGGGGATGCGCAGGCCGGAGCTGCTGCCGAAGATGAGTTCCACTGTCTGGCCGCGGAGCAGAGTGATCTGGGACAAATAGCGGTTGGAGGAGAGGACCACCACCGCACGGCCGTCCACCGCCTCCCCCCACCTGCTCCAGCGTCATGGGGACGTCCTGGCTGAAGGAACCAGAAAAGCGGGCGGTGACGGAGCTCTCATTGGCCAGGCGCAGGGGCCTCCTCCTCCGAGACCGCGGCCGCGAAGTACCAGCGGTCGGAGGTGATGAGCTTGCCGGCGGTGCCGGGGCCGTGACCTGCTGCCCGGCTAGGGCATCCAGGTCGGCGGGGGTCATGGTCAGGATGGACTGAGGGGTGAGCAGGCTCTCATAGCCGTCGGCCAAAGAGGAGAACACCCCCGCGGCAGGAGCGGTGATGCGGCTGGTGACGCTGCTGGACTGGGTGCGCAGGGCGCGGTACTCCTCTATCAGCGACTGCCGCAGGGCGGAGAGCTGGGAGGAGTCAAGCCCCTCCCCATAGGTGTAGCTGCGCTTAAGCACCTGGCTTTTCAGCTCCATCACGTCGTCGTCCAGCTGACGGTAGGAGCCAGAGGCGGAGGCGAACCGCAGGGAGGCCAGGGACTGGAGGATGGATTCGTCCAGCCGGGCGGCGGAGACGACGTCGTCGGTCTGGTTCATGGCGTAATCCAGCAGCTCGATCTCCATGGCCAGCTCCTCCATCTGAGCCTGGACGTCCAGCGCCTGGCTGTTCTGGTGGACCAGAGCCACAGTCTGGCCCCTGGCCCACTTCCTCCCCTTCTGCCCGGGTAATGTCCAGGATGCCCGATTGGGCGGGGAGGAGCTGTTCCTCCCGCACCACCCAGCCGTCTGCCTCTAGGCTGTCATTGGCAGTATAGGAGTAGGTGAGGGTAGTGGTGAAGGGATCGGTAAAGCTGTCCCAGGCGTAGACGCCCAGATAGGCGGCCAGCATCACCGCCAGAAGGACGATGACCAGCGTGACCAGACTGTTGCCCTGTTTCATGTGACCGGCTCTCTTTCTCTTTTGCGGATGGGTGTGGGGATGGGGCGGGAGTTACTCCAGCTCGCCGGGCTGGCAGAGGGGGACGGGCCGCTCCGGGACGATAGTGGAGATGGCGTGCTTGTAGATCACCTGCTGCTTGCCATCGCTGGTGAGCACTACAGTAAAGGCGTCAAAGCCGGTAACATAGCCCCGCATCTGAAACCCGTTCATCAGAAAGATGGTGACGGGGCGGCGGTCCCGGCGGACCTGGGTGAGGAAGATCTCCTGAAGATTGTTGGTTTTCTGCATGGTGAGCACTCCTTTTTTTCTTTAAGGCGGAGCAGAGCTCGGCCCGAGTGCCTCTATACTAAACCAAATTCTTCCAAATATTTTGTCGAAGTCCGGCAGGCCGCTTCAAAATCAGGTTCCGGTCCCCAGAAGAGCCATTTGGCCCCTTCGGTACGGCGGAAACCAGGTGAGCTGGCGCTTGGCGTACTGCCGGGAGCGGAGCTTGATCTCCTCCGCGGCGGCGCAGACATCTCCGCCGCCGCGCAGCGCGGCGGCCATCTCCTTGTAGCCGATGGCCTGCATGGCGGTGCACCGCACCGGGACACCGGAGTCCAGGAGGGCCCGGACCTCCTCCGCCAGGCCTGCGGCCATCATCTCGTCCACCCGCCGGTCGATGCGCGCCCACATGTCCTCCCGGCGCTGAAAGGCCAGGGAGAGGGTGAGGGCATCGTACCGGGGCGAGAGGGCCCGGGTCTCCCGGTTGTGCTGGGTGATGGTCTTTCCCGTCTGCTGAAAGACCTCCAGGGCCCGGACGATCCGCTTGTGGTCGTTGGGGTGGAGGCGGGCGGCGGCCTCCGGGTCGGCGGCGGCCAGCTCCCCAGCATGGCCCCCCCAGGGCGTCAAAGCGGGCCTCCAGCCGGGCGCGGAGACCGCCGTCGGGGAGAAGGGGCGAAGGTGCGGCCGGAGAGGAGGGAGTCCAGGTAGAGACCCGTCCCGCCGGCCACGATGGGGAGCTTGCCCCGTGCCAGGATGTCGTCCACGCAGGGGCGGCCAGCTCCACGTACCGGGCCACGGAGAAGTCCTCCTCCGGGTCGGCTACGTCCAGCATGTGGTGGGGGATGCCCCGCATCTCCTCCGGGGTGGGCTTGGCAGTGCCGATGTCCATCCGGCGGTAGACCTGCATGGAGTCGGCGGAGACCACCTCGCCGCCGTGGCGCAGGGCCAGCTCTACGGCCAGGCGGGTCTTGCCCGAGGCGGTGGGGCCGGAAATGACCAGGATCTTTTGGGGGCATGGGAGACTCCTTTCAGTGGGCTCAGGGGCCGGTATAGAGAAAGCCTGCCTGGTCCAGCGCGGCGCGGACCCGGTGCCAGGCGGCCTCATCTGGGCAGAGGATGGTGTGCAGGTGGACACCGCCGGTGAGGGCGGACAGGGGCCGTGCCCGCTTCGGGACACCTTTTGGAGGAACTGCCCCACGTCATACCGGGAGGATAGGTGGAGCTGGCCGGTGAGCTGGCCGTAGACCGGGTGCTCCACGATCACGTCCAGCACGGTGCAGCCGTTATCCACCATGAGCTCCAGCTCCCGGCCCATGTCCTCCGGCCGGTGGACACAGGCCAGCTGGCGGGTCAGACCGGGGGTGGGGGGGGGAGCAGATAGCCCCGGGGGGTGGCGGCGATGTCCAGCCCGCCGGCCCTCAGCAGGGCGATGTCCCCCACAATGATCTGCCGGCTGACAGAAAAACGGGCCGCCAGGACGGAGGCGGAGACCGGCCCGGCCGCCTGGGAGAGATAGTCGGACAGCGCGGCCCGGCGCTGGACTGCGTCCATGGGGGACCCTCCTCTCTTGAAAATCTGGGTGATATTTAATCATAGCACAGATCGGAGCGGGAAGCAACTGCCGTCTGCGGCACGCCGGGCACCAAATCTTTCCGGGGACCGCTTTTGGCGCGTTTGATGGTTGCATGCGCCCCTTCGTTCCGCTCCCGCGGCACAGACAAAGGGGCTGGGGCGGAATTTCTCTTGAAGGATCTTAAATAGATGTGTTATAATACTATTCTGAGCAACTATAGCCGAAGGGCGGGAAAGGAGCGGGTGGCCTGTGAAGTATGAAAAATGGACGGTGGCCCCTCCTGATCCGGCTGCCCTGGCTGCCCTGGAGGAGGCGGGGATCTCACCTCCGCTGGCGGCGGTGCTGTCCGCCCGGGGCGTACGTGCGCCGCAGGAGGGGGCCCTGCTGGAGGGTGGGGAGACGGCCCTGGAGGACCCGCTGGCTCTGAAGGATATGGCACAGGCGGCCGGCCGGGTCAGGCTGGCTCTGGAGCGGGGAGAGACCATCGCAGTCTACGGGGACTACGATGTGGATGGCATCACCGCCACCTGCCTGCTGACCGATTTCCTCCGACGGAAGGGCGGGGCAGTCATCCCCTATATCCCAGACCGGCTGGAGGAGGGCTACGGCCTGAACCGGGAGGCGGTGACGGCCCTGAAGGAGCAGGGCGCCTCCCTGATCGTCACGGTGGACTGCGGCATTACTGCCCTGGAGGAGACCGCCTGGGCCCGGTCCCTGGGGATCGATGTGGTCATCACGGACCACCACGAGTGCAAGAGCGGCCTGCCCGCCGCCCAGGCGGTGGTGGACCCCCGGCGCAGCGACTGCCCCAGCGCCTGCAAGGGCCTGGCCGGCGTGGGGGTGGCCCTGAAGCTGGCCATGGCCATCAACGGACCAGAAGGGGACGGAGACGTGCTGGCGGAGTACTGTGACCTGGCCGCCGTGGGGACGGTGGCCGACGTGATGCCTATGACCGGGGAGAACCGGACCATCGTCCGGCTGGGGCTGGAGGAGCTCTCCCACCCCCGCCGGCTGGGCCTGGCCCTGCTGATCCGGGAGGCGGGGCTGGAGGACAAGGCCATCACCGCCACCTCGATCGGCTACACCCTGGCGCCCCGGATCAACGCCTCCGGCCGGATGGGCCGGGCCCAGATGGCGGTGGAGCTCCTCCTCACCAGGGACCGGGAGCGGGGGGAGCAGCTGGCCCAGGAGCTGTGCGCCCTGAACCGGGAGCGGCAGACCATTGAGGGCGAGATCTTCCGGCAGTGTGTGGATCGGCTGGACCGGGCCCCCCAGAAGGGGGCGGTGCTGCTGGCCGACCCGGAGTGGCACCAGGGCGTGGTGGGCATCGTGGCCTCCCGCCTGACGGAGCGGTACGGCTGCCCTGCGTTTATGATCTGCCTGGACCACGGGATGGGGAAGGGCTCTTGCCGCTCCTGGGGCGGCGTGAACCTGTTTGAGCGGCTGGCAGAGTGCAGTGACCTGCTGGAGGGCTTGGCGGCCACGCCCCTAGCCGCCGGCTTCACCGTGCGGGAGGAGAACATCCCGCTTCTCTCCCGCCGCCTGCGGGAGGGTTTGGAGCGGGCCCTGGGGGCCGGGGCATCCCCAGCCGCCCTGGAGGCCGACGCAGAGGTGGAGGCCCGGGGAGCTCACTGTGGAGGCGGTGGCCGATCTGGACCGGCTGGAGCCCTGCGGTACTGGCAACCCCCGGCCCGTCCTGGTGCTGCGGGGGCCCTGATCCAGTCCATGTCCCAGGTGGGGCGGGGCCGCCACCTGAAGCTGCGGCTGGAGTCCAAGGGGACCCCGCTGGACGCCATTTTCTTTTCCGCCGACGGGGCCGAGCTGGGGCTGGCCCCCGGCGGCCGGGTGGATGTGGCCTTTTATCCCCAGATCAATGAGTTTCGAGGCACCCGCTCGGTGCAGCTCCAGGTGGCGGACCTGCATCCGGCCCCCACCCGGGCTCAGGCGGAGCGGGCTGTCTATGAGAAATACCGCCGGGGGAGGGCCTGACCCCGGCAGAGGCCCGGCTGCTGATGCCTTCCCGGGCGGAGTTTGTGGGGCTGTGGCGCTATCTTCAGCGCCGGTGCGCCGGGCTGGGCCGGGTGGAGGACACCGCCTCCCGCATTGCCCGGGGGCCTCCCGGGCCACCGGACAGAGGGAGGCAGCCGAGCGGGTCCTGCTGTGCCTGGAGGTGCTGGCGGAACGGGGGCTGATCGACCTGGAGACCGGCCCGCAGGGGGTGGCGGTCTCCCTGCGGCAGGTGGAGAGGAAGGTGGACCTGGAGGCCTCCCCATCCTGGGCCGTCTGCGGCAGGCCATCCGCGGCGGCAGTGCGGAGGCGTAGCGCCGAGGAGAGAAGGCGCTGCGCGCTTTAGGCGGCCCCCCGCTTTACTCTAAACTTTTGCGAGGTGATCCGAATGGACCCTATTCTGGAACGATATCAGGCGCTGGAAGACAAGGTGAGCGCCTATACCCCGGGACTGGACACCCAGCGCCTGTACCGGGCGTTTACCTATGCGGACGCGGAGCACAAGGGGCAGCTGCGCAAGGACGGCACCCCTATATCACCCATCCCCTGGCGGTGGCGGAGATCGTGGCCGACCTGGGGCTGGACGCGGACTCGGTGATCGCGGCCCTGCTCCATGATACCATTGAGGACACCAACGCCACCCACGAAGAAGTGGCCAAGCAGTTCGGCGAGACGGTGGCCGCCCTGGTGGAAGGGGTGACCAAGCTGTCCCGGGTGCAGTACACCTCAAGGAAGAGGAGCAGATGGAGAACCTGCGGAAGATGTTCATGGCCATGGCCCAGGACATCCGGGTGATCCTCATCAAGATCTGTGACCGGCTGCACAACATGCGCACCATGGAATACCAGTCCCCCGCCAAGCAGCGGGAGAAGTCTCTGGAGACCATGGAGATCTATGCGCCCATCGCCCACCGCCTGGGAATGCAGAAGCTGAAGTGGGAGCTGGAGGACCTGTCCCTGCGCTACCTGGACCCGGTAGGCTATAAGGAGATCGAGGACGAGCTGGCGGCCAGGTCCTCTGCCCATGAGGAGTTCCTGGCCGCCGTCCAGCAGCGTATCACCCAGCGGATGTGGGAAGAGGGCATCCGATGCAAGGTGTACGGCCGGGTGAAGCACCCCTACTCCATCTACCGCAAGATGTTTGCCCAGAACAAGACCCTGGATGAGATTTTCGACCTGTATGCTTTCCGGGTCATCGTGGACGACATCCCGGAGTGCTACAATGTGCTGGGCTGCATCCACGACATGTTCAACCCCGTGCTGGGCCGGTTCAAGGACTATATCTCCACCCCCAAGCCCAATGGCTACCAGTCCCTCCACACCACCGTGGTCGGCCAGGAGGGCGTCCCCTTCGAGGTGCAGATCCGCACCTGGGCCATGCACCACACCGCCGAGTACGGCATCGCCGCCCACTGGAAGTATAAGCAGGGGCTGGCCAACAAGCAGCTGGGCACGGAGCACGACTTCGAGTGGGTGCGCAAGCTGCTGGAGAGCCAGCAGGACACCGACCCGGACGAGTTCGTCCGCACCCTGAAGGTGGATATCTTCGCCGACGAGGTGTTCGTCTTCACTCCCAACGGGGACGTAAAGAGCCTGCCCGCCGGCGCCACCCCCATCGACTTCGCCTACTCGGTCCACTCCGCGGTGGGCAACCGGATGGTGGGGGCCAAGGTCAATGGCCGGATGGTCCCCTATGACCACCACCTCTCCAACGGCGACATCGTGGAGGTGCTTACCTCCAAGACGGCCAAGGGGCCCAGCCGGGACTGGCTGAAGATCGCCAAGAGTAACGAGGCCCGCAACAAGATCCGTCAGTGGTTCAAAAAAGAGAAGCGGGAGGAGAACATCGCCACCGGCCGGGCAGCTTTTTGAGTCGGAGCTGAAGCACGTGGGCCTGAAGCTGGAGGCTATCACCGCCCCGGAGGTGCTGCCCAGCATCCTGCGCAAGGTGCGCTTCGGCACCTTGGACGAGCTGTACGCCTCCATCGGTTACGGCGGCACCACCGCGGTGAAAGCGGTGGCCCGCATCGGGACGAGATGCTGCGCCTGGGCCGCCTCCAGGCGGAGAAGGCGGCGGCCGCCTCAAGACCACGGCGGAGAGCGTCATCGTCCCCGCCAGCAGCCAGGAGGTCCCGGTGCTGAAGGGGTCCAACAAGCACTCGGACTCTGGCATCATCGTGGAGGGACTGGGCAACTGCCTGGTCAAGTTCGCCAAGTGCTGCACCCCCGTGCCCGGCGATCCGGTGGTGGGCTTTATCACCCGGGGCTTCGGCGTGTCGGTCCACCGGGCGGACTGCCCCAACGCCGACCCCGGCAAGCGCAAGCCGGAGGAGGCCGCCCGCTGGGTCAAGGTCTCCTGGGTGGAGGGCAGCCTGCCCAGCTACCAGACCAGTTTGGAGCTGTCCGCCAAGGACCGGGACGGCCTGACCCTGGACGTGGCCATGACCCTCTCCGCCGCCAAGGTGAAGGTGTCCGCCCTGTCCGCCCGCTCCATGCCGGACGGCTACGCCACCGTCAGTGTGGTGCTGGAGGTCAAGGACCGGGAGGAGCTCTCTTCCGTCATCAACAAGCTGAATAACATCCAGGGTGTCTACCAGGTGGTCCGGGCCAGCGGAAAATAATATAGATGGACAAAGGGGGCAGGATGTCATGGTATGGGAGATCTTAGGGATACTGTTCGCTTGGACCTGGCCGATCTGGGCCTTTGTATTCGTGTTCTGCTTGGCGGCCGCCATCTCCAGGGCCGTTCAGGAGGCGGGAGACGGGAAGAGCCGGGGGAGCGGCTGGTATGCTTTTGGAGCGGCGCTGGCCCTGGCGGTCATCCTGGGCGGGCTGGTCTCCCTGATCGTCATGGCAGTGTGACGATCATCAAAAAACGATCGAGGTGAAATGCGATGAGAGCAGTGGTGACCCGGGTCTCCTCCGCCTCCGTCTCCATCGGCGGGACGGTGGAGGGAGCCATTGAGCAGGGCTTTCTGGTCCTGCTGGGGGGTGGGTCCCGGAGATACGGAGGCCGTGTGTGACAAGCTGGCGGAGAAGATCTGCAACCTGCGGGTCTTTGAGGATGAGAACGGCAGGATGAACCTGAGCCTGGAGCAGGTGGGAGGTGCCCTGCTGGTGGTGTCCCAGTTCACCCTGTATGCCGATACCTCCAGCCGAAGACCTGGATTCACCGGGGCGGCCAGACCCGACCTGGCGGTCCCCCTGTACGAGCGATTCATGGAGCAGTGCCGCCGGCGGGGCTTCCAGGTGGAGCACGGGACCTTCGGCGCGGACATGCAGGTGGCGTCGGTGAACGACGGACCAGTGACCATTCTGTTCGATACGGACAAAAACGGAGCGGGAAGGGCGTAAAGCGCGGCGCGGTCCGCGCTTTGGCTGTCCCCGCCGGACTTTGACCCAAAAGAGGTGTTCTAACGATGAAAGTAAAGCTGCTGCGGGTGGGGCCCATCGGCACCAACTGCTATATTCTGGAGGACGACCAGACGAACCTGGCCGCCGTCATCGATCCCGGCGACGAGCCGGAGCTGATCCAGGAGGCGCTGGAGAAGGAGGGGGTGGAGGTCCGGTATCTCCTCCTTACCCACGGCCACTATGACCACACCACGGCGGTGCCAGCCCTCCCCGGGTGTATCCCCAGGCGGATATCTATATCCACCAGGCTGACGCCAACGGGGCGGGCAGTACCTTGTTCCCCCTGACCGGCGAGGTGGACGATCTGAAGCTCTACGACGAGGGGATGCTTGATCCGGTGGGGACCACGAGATCCAGGTGCTCCACACCCCCGGCCATTCCCCCGGCTCCGTCACCCTGAAGGTGGAGGACGTGCTTTTCACCGGGGACACCCTGTTCGCCGGCTCCTGCGGCCGCACCGACCTGCGGGGGGCAGCATGAAGCAGATCATGCAGTCCCTGGAAGCGGCTGGGGGAGCTGAAGGGGGACTCCACGTCCTGTCCCGGCCACGAGGCCACCTCCACCCTGGAGCGGGAGCGGAGGAGCAACCCCTTCCTGATGGAGGCCATGCGGAGCTGAGGGGGGCGCCTGCCCGAAGATTTTTCCCGTGAGGAAGGTGGACTATGAAGCTGTATCTGGATCTGGACAACTATGACTACCAGCCGGAGCGCTATAAATACGCGGTGGAGCAGATGATGCTCACCCTCTTCCCGGAGGAGCGGCCGGAATATCCCCCCCGGGAGGGCCGTACACTGAAGGGGGAGACCAACGCCGCCCGCTTCACCCTGCGCCGCAGCCCCGTGTGGACCACCGTCCGCGCCCAGGTGTACCGGCCCCAGGGGATGGGGCAGGCTGCGGTCCGTGTGGGGAGCGGGCAGCTGGACCGCCGGAGCAGGTGTACCACACCCTCCAGCACGCCCTGAAGATGGCATTTTACCAGGCGGGCACCGCCCTGCGGGGGCGAGCCACCCTGGGGCGCCCTCACCGGCGTCAGGCCGGTGAAGCTGCCCACCCGGGCCATGCTGGCGGGGGCCACGGAGGCCCAGGCCTGCCGGGAGCTGGAGCGGGAGTACCACGTCCCCCCGCCGGGCCCGGCTGGCGGTGGAGTGCGCCGCGGGCCAGTCTGGCGGAGGACCGGCAGCTGGAAGAGGGACAGGTGTCCCTGTATATCGGCATCCCCTTCTGTCCCACCCGGTGCGCCTACTGCTCCTTTGTCTCCGCCGACGTGGGTCGGGCCCTGAAGCTGGTGGACCCCTACGTGGAGGCGCTGCTGGAGGAGGTCCGCCGCACGGGACAGGTGCTGGAACAGGCCGGGCTGCGGCGTCCGCACCCTGTATGTGGGGGCGGGACTCCCACCACCCTCTCCGCATCCCAGCTGGACCGCCTGCTGGCGGCGGCGGAGGCCCATCTTCCCTGGCGGGCTGCCGGGAGATGACGGTGGAGGCGGGGCGGCCGGACACCATTACCCGGGAAAAGCTGGAGGTGCTGCGGGAACACGGGATTGAGCGCATCTCCATCAATCCCCAGACCATGTCGGACCAGGTGCTCCAGGCCATCGGCCGCCGCCACACCGCCCGGGACATCCGGGAGGCGTTCTGCACCGCCCGGGAGGTGGACTTCGCCTGCATCAACATGGACTTGATCGCCGGCCTGCCCCAGGACAGCGTGGAGGGCTTCCGGGACTCTCTGGAGGGGGTGCTGGCCATGGGGCCGGAGAATATCACCGTCCACACCCTGGCCATGAAAAAGGGGTCCAGGCTGATGGAGGAGGGGGCGCGCTTCCTTCCGGTGAGGAGACGGCCCGAATGGTGGACCTCAGCCTGGAGGCCCTGGAGGGGCAGGCTACCGGCCCTATTACCTCTACCGGCAGAAGTACATGTCAGGCGGGCTGGAAAATGTGAGCTGGTGTTTACCGGGAACGGAAAACCACTATAATATCATCATGATGGAGGAACTGCAGAGCGTCCTGTCCCTAGGGGCTGGCGGGGTCACCAAGCTGGTGGACCGGAGTTCGGGGCGGATCGTCCGCCTCACCAACCCCAAGTATCCCCATGACTATTTGGCGATGTCCGCCAAAGTTCTGGAGCAGAAGGACGAGATCCTGCGCTTCTACCGGGAGGTTTGAACCAATGGCCTATCAACTTCAGGAGATCAACCGAAGGATCAAGACCGATGTCACCGAGTTTCTGGAGGAGTGCGACCAGCGTATGCCCAGCGGGTGTCCCTGGCCGCAGACCGCATCCTGAGCAATCTGGACAAGAGCCCCGTGGTGCTGCTCTCCGGGCCCTCGGGCTCGGGCAAGACCACCACCGCCATGAAGATCGCGGAGGAGCTCCAGCGCCGGGGTGTCAATACCCACGCGGTGGCTATGGACAACTACTTCAAGAGCCTGAACCGCAAGACCGCGCCCCGCACCCCCGAGGGAGACATCGACTACGAATCTCCCCAGTGCCTGGATATGAAGCTGCTGGACCAGCACTTCGCCGCCCTGAGCCGGGGGGAGGAGATCATCATCCCCAAATTTGAGTTTGCCCGCCAGATGCGCAACGACGCCCGGGGCACCCCACTGAAGCTGGGGAAGAATGAGATCGCCATCTTTGAGGGCATCCATGCCCTGAACGACGACATCGCAGGTCCTCACCCGGAGGCCGCCAAGCTGTATATCTCCGCCCGTTCCAATGTGAACGACGGGTCGGCCCTCCGATTCAAGGGGACCTGGATGCGGCTGACCCGGCGGGCGGTGCGGGATTACAGCTTCCGCGGCACAGGTGTGGCTGACACACTGGAGATGTGGGCCAACGTGCGCCGGGGGGAGAAGCTGTATATCTCCCCCTATAAAAACCGGGCGGACATCATCTTCGACTCCTCCCCTGCCCTATGAGGTGTCGGTGATGAAGAATTTTGCCCTGCCTCTGCTCCAGGCGGTGCCGGAGGAGAACGCACGGCGTGGCGAGCTGCTGGAGCTGATCGAGGCGTTCCAGTGGTTCGAGCCCATCGACCCGGAGCTGGTGCCGGTAGACTCTCTGCTGAGGGAGTTTATCGGCGGCGGCAGCTATAAGTACCATTGAACGAAGAAGAGAGAGCTGGGGCGGCAGCCCGCAGGGCCGTGTGGCCCGGGGCACGCCGTGCCAGAAAAATGTGGAGTGATGTTTGATGTCTGATCCTCTTGTCTATGACTCAAGGAGCGTGCGGTTCAAATCCCCCTATGGAGCGGTCCCTTCCGGGACCCAGGTGACGTTCACCCTCCGCCCCCTGCGGTCGGAGGGCTACTCCCGGGGGAAGCTCACCGCCCGGCTGGAGCAGTGGGACAATCAGATCATCACGGTGGAGCTGCCCTGGACAGACACCGATCTGGGGCGGGATGCCTTCTCCGGCGTCCTGGACACTGGGGACTATGTGGGACTGGTGTGGTACACCTTTCAGCTGGAGACCATCACCGGTCGGCGCTGGAACATAAAGGGAGGAGTACCAGCTTACCGTCTACGACGGAGCGAGATCGTGCCCCGCTGGTTCGGGGGAGGGGGTGAGCTACCAGATCTTCCCCGACCGCTTCCTGCCGCACCGGGTGCCTGACCCCGCGGGGCTGGTAGGGGGCGCACTGTCCACCAGAGCTGGCAGGAGGAGCCGGAGTACCGACCCGACGCCAACGGGGAGATCCGCAACCGGGACTTCTTCGGGGGCGACCTGAGGGGCGTGATAGAGGAGCTGGACTACCTCCAGTCCCTGGGGGTGGAGACGCTGTACTTCAACCCCATCTTCGAAGCGGCGGAGAACCACCGCTACGGCACCGCTGATTACAGCCGGGTGGACCCAATGCTGGGGACCAACGAGGACTTCTCCGAGCTGTGCCGGCAGGCCCACCGCCGGGGGATGCGGGTGATGCTGGACGGGGTGTTCAACCACACCGGCTTTGTCAGCCGCTACTTTAACGGGGACGGCTATTACCCGGAGCCAGGGGCGGTGCAGAGCGAGAGCTCCCCTACCGGCCCTGGTTCCAGTTCCGGCACTGGCCTGACCAGTACGAGAGCTGGTGGGGGGGATCTATACCCTGCCTGCTGTGGAGGAGAGCTGCCCCGGCTACCGGGAGTTCATTTTTGGGGATGAGAACTCGGTGGTCCGCCGCTGGCTGCGGGCGGGGGGCGGACGGCTGGCGCCTGGATGTGGCTGATGAGCTGCCCGATGACTTTGTGGCCGGGATTCACACCGCCGCCCGGGCGGAGAAGCCCGGGGCCCTGCTCATCGGCGAGGTGTGGGAGGACGGTACCACCAAGATCGCCTATGGGGTCCGGAGAAAGCACATCCTGGGCCGCCACTGCGACGGGCTGATGAACTACCCCTTCCGAAATGCCGCCCTCAACTTTCTGCGGGGCGGGGACGGGGCCAAGTTCGTTTCCGCCATGGAGGCCCTGAGGGAGAACTACCCCTCTTTTGCCTTTTACTCTGCCATGAACTCTCTGGGCACCCACGACACCCCCCTGCATCATCACTCTGCTTGGGGTGGGCAGCGAGTGCAGGGACCAGAGCAAGGACTGGCGGGCCTGCTTCCGTATGAGTATGGAGCAGTACCAGCGGGGAAAGGAGCTGCTGAAAGTGGGGGCGGTACTCCTTTACGCCTTTCCCGGTTCCCCCACAATCTATTACGGCGATGAGGCGGGACTGGAGGGCTTTGAGGACCCCTTCAATCGGAGACCCTACCCCTGGGGCCGGGAGGATCGGGAGCTGGTGGACTGGTTCGCCGCCCTGGGCAGGCTGCGGAGGGAATGCCCCGCCCTGCGGCGGGGGGATATCCGGTATCTGGCCGGGACGGGCCATCTGCTGGCTTTCCTCCGGAGCACGGAGGGGGGGAGCGCCTGCTCACCGCGCTGAACGCCGGGGACGAGCCGGCGGCCCTGGCTCTGCCCTGGACGGAGCCGGAGCGCCTGCTGGGCGCTGGGGAGTGGGCCTTGACCGGGGAGGGCCCGGTGCTGATGCTGCCCCCCGCAGCGGCGGGATCTGGCGCGTGGGGGAGGCGGAGCCGGCCCAGATGTAGAAGTGCCGCCAGTGGGACGAAAAAGTTCAAACGCCCCCTTGCATTTCCCTGAAAAACATGCTATACTTTTCCCTACGTCCGGGCATAGACCCGCTGAACAAACGATTTGCCCGCTCTGGGCTTTGAAAGGAACGAGAAATGCCATGAAAACTGCTGTTACCGTGATCCAGGTGCTGTGCGGACTGTTTCTGATCGCCGTGGTCCTGCTCCAGTCCGGCAAGAGCGCGGGCCTGTCCGGCGCCATCGCCGGCGGCGTGGATACCTTCCTGTCCAAGAACAAGGCCAAGACTGTGGACGCCAAGCTGGCCAAGTTGACCAAGTGGGTGGCCATCGCCTTTATGCTGCTCACCCTGTCCCTGAGCCTGATCCCCTGACTGTAAAGAGCCCCGCCTGTTTTGAAAACAAAACAGGCGGGGCTTTTTTATAAGATAGACTGGTCGGATCTATGAGCCGGTGCTGTGATGCCGTGCCCGGCGTACTCCAACACCCGACTGAGCAGGGCGCCCAGCAGGAGCACGTTGCCGCAGAAGTAGAGCCACACCAGAAGGATGATGAGGGGAGGCCAGAGAGCCGTACAGCATGGAGTAGCGGGAGGACAGGCCGATGAACCAAGAGAACAGAAGAGAGCCTGCCACCAGTGAGACGGCGGTGAAGAGGGAACTGAGCAGCAGCTTCCGGCTGCTGCGGAAGCGCCGAGGAGTGCCCAGGCGGTAGATGGCCAGCACCAGCAGCAGGACGAAGCAGAACAGCAGCAGATAGCGGATCCAGAGCCAGAGACTGGACAGGGCGGAGAGGGGGGATCAGGCGCAGCAGGGGATGGGGCAGATGGGTCTCCAGCAGATGGAAGAACCAGTCACCGGTGAAGATGACCACCACAGACAGGTAAATGGTGAGCAGGAACAGCAGGGAGAGGATCACGCTGAGGGCGATCCGGCGCAGCCCGTTCAGCTTCAGAGTCAGGCTGCTCTTCTTGTTCGCGGCATTGTTCTTGTGCAGCAGACCCTTGGCAGCAGCCTTGTCGACCGCCTTGACAGCCACCTTGTAAGCGACATCGGCCTCGCTGCGGTTGCCTTCCGCCACCGCGGCTTCAAACTTCTTGATGTCGGTCTTCAGCGCGGACTTAGCGGCCTTGTTCTGCATGGCCTTGGCCTGATTGACCAGAACACGCTTTTTGGCAGACTTAATATTCGGCAAACCAAACACCTCCTCCGATCGAATCGTAAAATGGTGCACAGAAACTCTGTGCAGATATGTATTGTACCATTGGATCTTCAAAAAATCAACTGTTTTTTTAAATTTTTCCCGCTTTTTTGGATAGAATCCCTGGCGCCGCAAAAAATAGGGCAGAAGCGGCAGCTATTCCACTATATCTTGCGGAGGGAGGAGCGGGACATGCGGAACAGAAGGACGGACCTGGCTCTGGAGGCCAGGGAGCTGTGGCAGGAGTCGGCGGAGGAGCGTACCCGGCTGGAGGGGGTGGAGGCCCGGGAGGAGATGAGGGAGGGCATCCCCGTGACCCGGGTCAGCATCCTGGACAGGCGGGGGGAGGAGGCCCTGGGGAAGCCTGTGGGGACTTATGTGACCCTGACCCTGGACGGGCTGGCCAGACGGGAAGAGAATGCTTTCGGCCGGGCGGCCCGGGCGGTAGCGGCAGAGCTGGGGGAGCTGCTGGGCTTCCTTCATCCAGAGGCCCCGGTGCTGGTGGTGGGGCTGGGCAACCGAGCCATCACCCCGGACGCTGTGGGGCCCAAGGTCCACGAGTACACCCTGGTCACCCGGCACCTGGTACGGCAGGTGCCGGAGCACTTCGGGGACCTGAGACCAGTGGCATCCCTGTCTGCCGGCGTGCTGGGGACCACCGGTATGGAGAGCGGGGAACTGGTCCGGGCAGTGTCGGAGCGGCTGCGGCCCGCCTGCGTGATCGCGGTGGACGCGCTGGCCTCCCGGTCCCTAAAACGGGTGTGCCGCACGGTGCAGCTGTCTGATACGGGGATTGCCCCCGGCTCCGGGGTGGGCAACCACCGGGCGGCGCTGGACCGGGCCTCCCTGGGTGCGCCGGTGATTGCGGTGGGGGTGCCCACCGTGGTGGACGGGGCCACCCTGGCCGCCGATCTGCTGGGTACGGAGGAGCTGCCTCCCCTGGGGGAGGGGAGGGACTTGATGGTCACTCCCAAGGATATCGACAGCCAGGTGGCGGACCTGTCCAAGGTGATCGGGTACGGCATTGACCTGGCTTTACAGCCGAGCCTCACCCTGGAAGACCTGGATCTGCTGTTGAGCTGAGGGGAGAGCCGCTGCCAAATGGGAAGAAAGGGAGGTCCCGACAGAGGGGCGGCTCCCAGAGCCGCCCTTCAGGCCTTCCCCACCGGGGGAAGGTGGCGCGGCGTATGCCGCGACGGATGAGGGGTCTTTCTTTTCCCCGTCTCAGTCATGATTTGTCAGAGGGATTCCACCCTGCGGGGCGGAATCCCTCTTGTGGCATCCTGAGACGGAGCCGGTCCTGGCTGGGGGCGTTTTAAGAAGAAATTTCCCCCGGGGATGACCACAGTCTCCCGGTAGTACTGGGCCTGGAGGAACTGCTGGTAGAATCGGGCCTCCTCCGGGACGAGAGCATCTGTGAGGATGCCGCCGCTCAGGAAGAGCCCCCGAGTATGGATCAAGGGGGAGATGGCCTCCAGCTGGCGGGACAGCTCCATGAAGCCGGGGCCCTCCCAGCCGCACAGCTCAAATACCTTGTTCATCAGAAAGCAGGGAGAGAAGTCGCCGCCCTCCCGGTGAAGCTGTTGCCCAGCGCCTCACGGGCGGCGGAGTTGGCCCAGATAAGGTAGGGGGTGGAGTAGTACTCCCGGAAGCCGGAGAGCTGAGACAGGTCGAAGCCGGCCCCAATCTCGGTGTACCCATGTGCCGTTGCCCCAGGGCTTGTGGTCCCCAAAAAGGACCAGCACAAAGGGCTCGGGCCGGGCGTTCAGCTCCCGGGTCAGCCGCTCCATGGCGGCCAGGGTGCTGGAGACATTGGACATATAGTTGTTGAGCATGTTGCAGGTCTCCGCCGACCAGCCGGTGTCGCCAGGGGACAGGAAGACCTCCTGGGCGGAGGCGGTCTCATAGGGACCGTGGTTCTGATAGCTGACGGAGAAGGAGAACCAGGGGCCCGGTTCCCGCAGTCCGTCCAGAATACCGTCCACCAGCGTCTCGTCGGAGCGCATCACGGCATCCACCGGGTCCACCAGCGCCCCGTAGTAGTTCTCGGTGAACCAGCTCTCCTCAAAGCCCAGGTACTCGTTGACATTCTGGCGGTTGTAGAACCAGCTGTAGCCGGGGTGGTGAAAAAGGGTGTGATAGCCCTGCTCCCGGAAATACCAGACATAGGAGTCAGTGGGCTTGCGGAAGTCCTCGTGCTGAGTGTAGCCGGTGAGAAAGCCCCACTCGCTGTCCACCGTGCCGCCCGCGAAGATATTGGTCAGCAGGTCGCCGGAGACGGACTGCTCCTCCAGGCCGTGGAGCGGGGCATAGACCGCCTGGACGGCGGGCTGCTCCGCCAGGGCGGGGAAGTCGGTCAGGTCACAGAAGGCCTCCAGCATCACCCCGACCACGTTGACCCGGCGGTCCGCCGGGATGTCCTGGTCTGGATACCGGGCGAGCAGGGAGGCGGCCTCCTCCGGGTCGTAGTCCTCCGGCGGGGTGGGGGAACATGTCCTGCACGCTGTACAGAAAGGGGTAGAGGCAGCCCCGGGAGACAAAGACCTCCACATCTGACCAGGGGGTGATATGGGTGTCGTTGGCGGTGCGGTCATACAGGCTCTGGTCGCAGTAGAGGGCCGCATAGGACACCGCCAGCAGGGCGGCGGAGGAGCACAGGCAGAACCAGCGAAGGGGCCCCGGCCTATCCCCATGGGGCAGAAGGAAAACGGAGAACAGGAGACCCAGGATCAGGCAGGCCGCACACAGCCACACCAGCCAGGTCAGGTCCAACTGATAGTGTCCCACGATCCCCCCGCCTCAGTGACCAGGCGCAGGTCGGCGGCCAGCAGAGGGTCCCTCGCAGGCGGATCTTGAAGTAATTCACCAGGGCCAGTCCCACACAGGGAGGAAGCTGCCCAGAAAAGCTGCCCAGGCCCGGCGGGTAAGAAAATAGAAGAACCAGATGAGCAGGATGGGCGGCAGGACATTGAGGAGCAGGAGCATGGGCTCCAACAGGAAATAGGACAGGAACAGGTCCGTGCTGTTCAGTTTGAGATAGGCGGTGGCGGCGAGCATCAGCGTCAGGACGCCGACACAGAAGCCCAGCCCTGTCAGGGCAAATGCCAGCCAGACGTGGTGCCAGCGGAGCAGTTTGGGCTGGGTCCCTGGGGAGCCAGCAGAACAGCGCGCAGCCGAGTCATTCAGATCACCTCATGCGGGATGGGGGACGCGGCCCCATAATGGAGCAGTATATCACAGCGGACCGGAAAAAAGAAACAGCGGATTTCCCAGCTCTCGTTCACCTTCTGGACTGACGGGTACTAACTTTGTTGATTCACTATACCTTGAATGGATCAGAAGAATATGGTAAAGTAAACTAGAAAATATATAAGGATTTAAACAGGTGTACAATATGCAAAAGAAACTCAATAGAATCAATGATTTGCTAAATTCTGGCGATTTATATGCTGGAGTTGACGATGAACTTATCACCTATCAACATGAGTTGGTAGAAAGGCTCAATCAATTTAACAGCACCCCAGATACGCCAGAAGGATTGAAAAAGCGGGAAGAAATTCTGCGGGAAGCTCTTGGTACATATGGCGATGGATTATATATTATCCCGCCAATCTATGCAAACTGGGGGCTTAAAATGTCCATGTCGGGAAAAATGTTATTTTCAATTTCAATGTGTGTCTTGTGGATGATGCCGATATTTTTATTGGTGATGACTGTTTGATTGGACCGGGATGCCATATCATTACCGCACAGCACCCAATTTCCCCCATGTTGAGAAAAGGTGAGGACAAATTACAGTATAATAAACCAATCCATCTCGGAAACAACGTGTGGCTGGGTGCTGGTGTGATTGTGTTGCCCGGTGTGACGATTGGAGACAATTCCATCGTGGCTGCTGGCAGTGTTGTGACGCATAGTGTGGGATCAAATGTAATAGTTGCAGGAACTCCGGCAAAAGTTTTACGTCAGATTACGGAAAAAGACAATCAAATTTACGATGGGAAAAAGCCCATCCCTGAAGAGATTATTGAGAAATACATGAAATAAAAAATATAATTTATTGAGCAGTTATTGTCTATAAATGCTCCTCCCTCTATCATTTTGATGAAGATAGGTCATTTGCACCCTAAATCAGTCCGAAAGATAATTGAAAGTTTCTCAGGTGCACCAGCCCGATGCCCGGGCAGCCGCCCCTGCGTGGAATGCGGGGGGCCCAGACCCGCCCCGCAAACTCCCGTCTTGCCTCTACTGCCGTTCCAGTGGTATAATGTTTCCCAACCTATCACAGATACGGGAATATGTCCCGGGGAAAGGGTGTCGCTTATGGGGCTCAGAGGTATTTTTGATCCGGAAAACGGCTTTTTCCGCACACTCTCCCGCATGGTGGACGTGGTGGGGCTCAGCCTTTTATGGGTGGTGCTCTCCCTCCCTCTGGTCACCTTCGGCCCGGCCTGTGCCGCCCTGTACCACACGGTGACCCACTGTGTGGTCCGCCAGGGGACAGCACCTACCTCACCTTCTTCCGCTCCTTCCGGGCCAATCTCCGGGTGGGCATCCCCGCCGGCCTGCTGGTCCTGGCCGCGGGCGCCCTGCTCCTCCAGGGGTACCAGATCATGGTCCTGGCGGCCAATTCCGTGGGCGGCGGCGCCCTGGCCATGTACGGCTGCTACTGCGCGGCCCTCATCGTCCCCGACGGCGTGTCCTGCTGGGCCTTCCCTCTGCTGTCCCGCTTCCAGATGGGGCTGGGACACCTGCTGGTCACCTCCTTTCAGGTGACCCTGCGCCACCTGCCCCAGACCCTGCTCCTGATCCTGCTCCTGTTCGTCACGGTGTGGGCCACGGCCGGCTTCTTCCCGCTGGCTGTCTTCACCCCCTGCTCTCAACGCACTGCTCGCCTCCATGCCCGCGGAGCGCGTCATCCGCCGGTATCTCCCAGAGAAGGAGCCTGAAGGGGAGGAGCTGTGACCCTCTCCGCACCTCTCATTCGACGGCAAACGGGCGGGGGACACCATTCCCGGTGTCCCCGCCCGCTTTTTTTCACTGCCCGAGCGCCCCCGTGGCCGGATCGGAGAGGACCGCTCCCACCCTGGCCGCCAGCTGGGCATGGCCCGCCTGGGTCAGGTGCATGTGGTCCACTCGATTCAGCTCACAGCCCTCCCCGTCCAGGAAACGCGCGCCCAGCCTGGCTGCCAGCCGGCGGTAGTGCTCCGCCAGCTGACGGGACTTCTCAGCGCATCCCCGGCCCATGGCAGCGGCCACGGGGGAGTGCTCCACCTCCGGACGAATGGCGGGAGGCGCCACGATCAGCAGGTCGGGTCCCCCGGGTCCCCAGCAGTCCTCTGACATGGCCTGCCGGGCCAGCCGCTCCATCCCACGGGCGATCTCCTCCGCCGAGAGGCCGAAGCGCTCCTTGGTGTCGTTGGTACCCAGCATCAGGATCAGCAGGGAGACCGGGGCATGGCTCAGCAGGCAGGGACGCAGATAGGAAATGGCGTCCAGCCCCGGCTCCAGAGGATCGGGGGAATACCGTGGTCCGCCCGCACAGTCCCTCCTCGATCACCAGATATTCCTCTCCCAGGGCGCGCTGGAGCAGACAGGGCCAGCGTTCCGCCTCGCTGAACCGGCCTCCGCAGAGGGTTTCCCCCTCCTGAGCTCCACAGTAGCCGTGAGTATTGGAGTCGCCCAGACAGATAACATGGCGCTTCATGATATTTCAGTCCCCCGTTTTGTTTATTTTTTTGTACCTATAACCTATCAGTTTTCCTGAAATTGTCAAGGTTTTGTTTCGATTTGGTCTAACTCCACGTTAAAAATTTTCTTTTTTTGCAATTTGTGAAAATTTTTTCATTCCGTCTTGACAAGCTCAGTGATTTCCTATAAAATTTTCTTAACCCAATCGGCAATTATTTGTGAAAAAATGATTCACAAGGAGGACAATGAAATGAAATTTAAAAAGTAGCAGCTCTTGTCTTGGCTTCCGCCATGACGCTGGGCCTGGCTGCCTGCGGCAACGGCAACAGCTCCACCCCCCCCAGTCAGTCCAGCGGCGGTGCCTCTTCGTCGGGCACCACCTCCAGCAGCGCCACTGAGATCAGCCTGTGGTCCTTCAACATCGGCGGCTTCACCGAGGCCTCCAACTGGGATTCCCTGATCGCCGCCTTCAACGAGGCCAACCCCGACATCAAGGTCACCGTCACCCCCATCAACTATCAGGACGGCGACCAGAAGCTCACCTCCGCCATCACCTCCGGCAGCGGCCCCGACATCATCTTTGAGGGCCCCGAGCGCATCGTGGGCAACTACGCCCGTGAGGGCCTGATGGTGGACCTGGGCGACGTGTGGGGCGATGCCTCCGCGGATATTGGCGAGAATATTTCCAGTGTCTGCCAGCTGGACGGGACCTACTACATGTACCCCCTGAGCGCGGCCGCCCACTGCATGGCCATCAACTACGAGGTCTTTGAGGGGGCCGCCGGCGCCCTGCAGTACATTGACGAGGAGACCCGCACCTGGACCACCGAGGGCTTCGAGGCCGCCATGGCTGCCATCAAGACTGCCATCGACAACGGCACCGTCACCGTGGCCACCCCCGGTATCGTCTACTGCGGCGCTCAGGGCGGTGACCAGGGCACCCGTGCACTGGTGAACAACCTGTACTCCGACTACTTTGTCACCGACGATGGCAGCTCCTACAACATTAACAGCGCCAACAATGTGAAGGCTCTGACCCTGCTGCAGAACATCGTGAACGCCGGCTCTCTGTCCGCCAACGCCAGCTACGCCGCTGCCGATGAGCTTCAGGCTTTCGCCAACCAGACCTGTGCGGTCAGCTTCTGCTGGAACTTCTCCAACTACAGCCAGTACGCGGACCAGACCCAGTTCACCCCCTTCGCCATGGCGTTCCCTCTGACGATGGCACCCCCGAGCTGGAGATGGCCGGCCCCTACGGCTTCGGTATCTTCGACAACAAGGACCAGGCTAAGATCGACGCCGCCAAGAAGTTCATCGACTTTGTCTGCAACGATGCCACCGCCGGTGTGGAGGCTGTGAAGACCTCCAGCTTCTTCCCCGTGCACTCCGACTGGGGCGATGTCTACGCCGACGCTGAGGATGCCGACCTGCGCGCTCCCTTCGCCCTGATGAGCAACTATCTGGGCCGCTACTACAACTGACCGGCGGCTGGACCGAGCAGCGCGCCCTGTGGTGGCCCATGCTCGCTGAGATCCTGACCACAGGCGCTGACGTTCAGACCGCTGCCGACAACTTCGTGTCTCAGGCGAACGCCAACATCGGCTGACCTCCTGCGGAAGCACGTATCCTGTTCCATGCGATCCTGTGCCCGCTCCCTGAATGAGGGGGCGGGCACTGTGTATCTTCCGTCCTCCCCGGGGGAGGGCAGGCAAATTCTTGTCAAAGAGGGGGAAATCTTATGGCTCAGAACACTCCTGCTCCGGCTGCCGGACAGAAGCCTAAAAAAGTCAAGAAAAGCGCTACCTCCGGTATGAGCCGCGCGCTGGTGCGGCGGGAGACCACCTCGGCCTACCTGTTCCTGCTGCCCAGCCTGATCTTCTTTGTGACCTTCGTGGTCGTCCCCATGTTCATCTGTGTGTATTACAGCTTTACCGACTACGGACTGGGCGGCGTCAAGGGCTTCGCCGGCCTGTCCAACTACATCAAGCTGTTCCAGGACCCCATCTTCCACCGCGGCTTTCTGAACACGGTGCTCATGGTGGTGGTGGCGGTGCCCAGCGTCACCGCATTCTCCCTGTGGGTGAGCTCCGCCATCTACAAGATGCACTCCATTCCCCGCTCCTTCTTCCGATGTGTGTTCTACCTGCCGGTGGTCACTGGCTCGGTGGCCATCACCGTGGTGTGGAAGTGGATCCTGGACCCCTACAACGGCATCCTCAATCAGGTGGCCGGCACCTCCAGCTTTGACTGGCTGGGCAATCCCAAAACCGCCATCTGGTTTATCATCCTGATCCTGTTCACCACCTCCATCGGTCAGCCCATCGTGCTGTATGTGGCGGCTCTGGGCAATGTGGACAACTCCATTATCGAGGCAGCCGAGGTGGACGGCGCCACCAAGTTTCAGGTGTTCTGGAAGATCAAATGGCCCTCCATCATGCCCACTACCCTGTATGTGCTGGTCATCACCACCATCAACACCTTCCAGTGCTTCGCGCTGATCCAGCTGCTGACCAAGGGCGGCCCGCTGAACTCCACCATGACCATCATGTACCAGGTCTACGACACCGCGTACCGGCTCAACGACCTGGGCTATGCCTGTGCCATCGGCGTGGTTCTGGCCCTCATCATCGCCATTTTCTCCGCCATCCAGTTCAAAGTGGCGAAGACTGACAATTAAGGAGGGGCGAGAACATGAAAAAAACCACTGATCTGAGCGGCACCTCCAAGGGGTATAAGGTTTTCTCCGTGGCCATCCTGGTGGTCATGGTGATCTTCTTCCTGTTCCCTCTGTACTGGATCGTCACCGGCTCCTTCAAGAACAAGCTGGAGATCACGGCCCGGACGCCCATCTGGTTCCCCATCGAACCCACGGTGGAAAACTACGCCCGGCTGTTTGACAACCCCGCCTTCCTGTGGCTGTTCAACATCATCTTCATTTCGGCGGCGGCTATGATCCTGACCTGTCTCACCGCCTCCCTGGCGGGCTACGCCCTGGGCAAGAAGCGCTTCATCGGCCGGGGCGTCCTGTTCACCATCATCATCTGCGCCATGGCCCTGCCCAAGCAGGTCATCGTCATCCCTCTGGCCCAGGAGATGACCAACTTCTTCCATCTGAACGATACCCTTTGGGCCGTCATCCTGCCCACGGTGGGCTGGCCCTTCGGCGTATTCCTGATGAAGCAGTTCTCCGAGACCATCCCGACAGAGATCCTGGAGGCGGCCCGGGTGGACGGCGCGGGTGAGCTGCGCACCTTCATCACCGTGGTCTTCCCTATGATCAAGCCCGGTATCGGCGCGCTGGCAATCTTCACCTTCGTCAACACCTGGAACGACTACTTCCTCCAGCTGGTCATGCTCACCAGCACGGAGAGCTGGACCCCTGCCGCTGGCCATCGCCAACCTTCAGGGCGAGATGTCCACTGACTTCGGCCTGATCATGGCGGGCGCGGCGCTGGCCTCCATCCCCATCATCATCGTATTCGTGGCCTTCCAGAAGTACTTCACCCAGGGTATCGCCATGGGTGCGGTCAAGGGCTGATCCTAAAAAACTTTAAATCTTTGCAAATTATATTGGAGTGATCGATTTATGCGCGATTTCAGCAAATATCAGGGCGTCATCCCGGCATTCTACGCATGCTATGACGATTTGGGCGCCGTCAGCGCCACCAAGGTGCGGGAGCTCACCCGCTATCTGATCGGCAAGGGCGTGAAGGGCCTGTATGTGGGCGGCTCCTCCGGCGAGTGCATCTACCAGAGCGTGGAGGAGCGCAAGCTGGTCCTGGAGAATGTGATGGCCGAGGCCAGAGGCAAGGTCACCATCATCGCCCACGTGGCCTGCAACAACACCTCTGACAGCCAGGCCCTGGCCGCCCACGCGGAGAGCCTGGGGGTGGACGCTATCGCCGCCATCCCACCCATTTACTTCCACCTGCCTGACTACGCCATCGCCAAGTACTGGAACGACATCTCCGCCGCCGCCCCGAACACGGATTTCGTCATCTACAACATCCCCCAGCTGGCCGGTGTGGCCCTGAACGGCTCCCCTGCTCAAGGAGATGCTGAAGAATCCCCGGGTCATCGGCGTAAAGAACTCCTCCATGCCTGTCCAGGACATTCAGATGTGGAAGGACGAGGGCTGCATCGTATTCAACGGCCCCGATGAGCAGTTCCTGTCCGGCCTGGCGGCGGGCGCCATCGGCGGCATCGGCGGCACCTATGCCGTCATGCCCGAGCTGTATCTGAAGATCTATGAGTTGTACGGCAAGGGTGAGATGGAGACCGCCCGCCAGATCCAGAACGAGGCCTGCCGCATCATTTACAAGATGTGTACCGCCAAGGGCAACCTGTACGCGGTCCAGAAGGCCATCATCCGTCTCCAGGGCGGCCCCGACGCAGGCAGCGTCCGCCTGCCCATGCCCCCCCTGGCCGACGGAGACGCATCCATCGTGCGGGAAGCGGCAGGGATGATCTCGGCTGCCATCGGGAAGTACTGCTGATCTAACGAGACCAGGGCCGTGGAACTACTCCATTCTTCATAGTCCTCGGCCCCATAAAAAAGGAGGAAGAAAAGACCGCCGGCCGGCGGTGTGGCAGTGTGGAGACCTGTCGTAAGCCCCGGGAGGGACAGTCCGTCCGGGGGAGGGGCCTGCTGCGGAGGCAGAGGTCTCACGGCCAGAAGCCATGTCAACTGTCAGTCTGAAGAACATCTACAAGATCTATGACAACTCGGTCACCGCAGTGAGCGACTTCAACCTGGAGATCGCGGACAAGGAGTTCATCGTGCTGGTGGGCCCCTCCGGCTGCGGCAAGTCCACCACCCTGCGGATGGTGGCGGGCCTGGAGGAGATCAGCAAGGGAGAGCTGTACATCGACGGCAAGCTGGTCAACGACGTGGAGCCCAAAGACCGGGACATCGCGATGGTGTTCCAGAGCTACGCACTGTATCCCCACATGACGGTGCGGGAGAACATGGAATTCCCCTGAAGCTGAAGAAAGTGCCCAAGGAGGAGATCCAGCAGCGGGTGGACCAGGCGGCGGAGATCCTGGGCATCACCCAGTATCTGGACCGGAAGCCCAAGGCGCTGTCCGGCGGCCAGCGGCAGCGTGTGGCCATCGGGCGAGCCATTGTCCGGGAGCCCAAGGTGCTGCTGATGGATGAGCCCCTGTCCAACCTGGACGCCAAGCTGCGCAACCAGATGCGTGCGGAGATCATCAAGCTGCGGCAGCGGATCAACACCACCTTCGTGTACGTGACCCACGACCAGACAGAGGCCATGACCCTGGGCGACCGGATCGTGATCATGAAGGACGGCTTTGTGCAGCAGATCGGCACCCCCCAGGAGGTCTTTGAGAAGCCCATCAACATCTTCGTGGCCGGCTTCATCGGTACGCCCCAGATGAACTTCTTCAACGCCCGCCTGGAGAAGAAGGGCGGCGACTACTCGGTGGAGTATGCCGGGGCGAGCTTCCCGCTGGACGGGAGATGAGCGCCAAGCTGGCCGGGAAGGGACAGCAGAGCGCCGACGTGATTCTGGGTGTGCGTCCGGAGCACATCGCGGTGCAGAAGGACCCCTCCGCCTCCGCCATCGAGGCATCCATCGAGGTGTCCGAGATGATGGGCAGCGAGCTGTACCTCCACGCCACCGTGGAGGGCGGCCAGGAGGTGGTCATCCGCACCCCCACCGTAGAACTGCCGGCGGGTACCGGGGCGGCGTGCCCTATGGCACCAAGCTCCGCTTCACCTTCTCCCCAGCCTCATCCATCTCTTCGACCCCGAATCTGAGAAGAGCCTGCTCGTCTGAATCGAGGAACAGAAGTAGGAAGACACGGATAAGCACCCGGCGCGGTCCCCGTCCGATCATGCGGACGGGGACCGCGCCTTTTGCAGAGGGCCCCAGCACCCGCCCACCTCCGGACGGGACCGTGCCCGTTCCAGCCTCCCTGTTCCGGCGCTGACGAGCCGGAGCAGGGAGGCTTTGCGCCCGGGCGGACATGTTTGGCTGGCCTTTGTCCGAATATACCATATTTTCCCATAGTTTTCGGTATTTTTAACAAAGTCATAGGGCGGCCTGCGTGCTCTCCCCGGCAGCCCCGGCGGCCAGTCTGGATTTTGATGCAGCTCATCCGTCTTTTTGCATTATAATTTTTGCGCTCCTTTGTTTTTGATGGATTTGGCGGTAAAAATCCGTCATTTTCGTTAAAATATGAATTATTTATTTTCCCATCTTGCGTATCGATTTTTAAAGGACTATAATAGCATCACTTCGCTAACTCAATAAAGTACCTGGTGCCAGAGAAAACAAATTTCTAGGAGTGGTCAACAATGTCCTTTCAGAACGCTTACCTTAATTCCGTGATGGATGATCTGCGGGCCCGCTACGCCCACGAGCCCGAGTACCTCCAGGCTGTGGGGGAATTTCTGGAGCCCCTTTCCCCTGTGATCGATTCCGACCCCCGCTATGAGCAGCAGAACATCGTGGGCCGCATGGCCGAGCCGGAGCGCCTGATCTGCTTCCCGGTGTCCTGGGTGGACGATCAGGGCAAGACCCGCCTGAATCACGGTTTCCGGGTGCAGCACAGCTCCGCCCTGGGCCCCTATAAGGGGGGCTGCGATTCCATCCCTCTGTCAACCAGTCTGTCATGAAATTCCTGGCCTTTGAGCAGACTTTTTAAGGACTGTCTGACCACCCTCCCCATGGGCGGCGGCAAGGGCGGGTCCGACTTCGATCCAAAGGGTAAGTCCGACGGTGAGGTCATGCGGTTCTGCCAGGCCTTTATGAATGAGCTCTACCGCCACATCGGTGAGAACACCGACGTCCCTGCGGGTGACATCGGCGTGGGCTGCCGGGAGATCGGCTACCTCTTCGGACAGTACAAGAAGCTGAAGAACCAGTGGACCGGCGCCATCACCGGAAAGAGTCTGGCCTCCGGCGGCTCCCTCACCCGCACCGAGGCCACCGGCTTCGGCCTGTGCTACTTCGGCGCCGCCTATCTGGCCGACCACGGCCAGTCCTTCCAGGGGAAGAAGGTCATCATCTCCGGCTCGGGCAATGTGGCCACCTACGCCAATCAGAAGTGCACCGAGATGGGAGCCACCGTGGTGGCCATGAGCGACTCCAACGGCTATGTGGTGGACGAGAACGGCATCGACTTCCGCATCATCCAGCAGATCAAGGAGCAGAAGCGGAGCGCATCAGCACCTATCCCAACTATGTCCCCACTGCCAAATACGTGGAGGGCTGTGCCAGCATCTGGTCCGTCCCCCGCGACATCGCCATGCCCTGCGCCACCCAGAACGAGATCGACACCGACTCCGCCAAACTGCTGGTGTCCAACGGCTGTAAGGCCGTCTTTGAGGGCTCCAACATGCCCTGTACTCCCGAGGCCATCCAGGCCATCAAAGCCTCCGGCCTCCTCTACTCCCCCTCCAAGGCTTCCAACGCCGGCGGCGTGGCTGTCTCCGGCCTGGAGATGAGCCAGAACAGCGAGCGCCTGTACTGGACCTTTGAGGCGGTGGACGCCAAGCTGAAGGAGATCATGGAGAACATCTACCGCCAGTGCGCCGACACCGCAGCTAAGTACGGCCAGGAGGGCGACATCCAGGCCGGCGCCAATATCGTCAGCTTCCTGAAGGTGGCCGACGCCATGCTGTGGCAGGGCGTGTATTGACCGCTTCGTCTGAGCTCTATCAAAGCGTCCCGGGACAGAAACTGTCCCGGGGACGCATCAGCTTGTGGAAAAAGCCTGGCAGAGTTCGCGCCCGCAGACGCAAACCAACTCAGGCTGCAGGTGCAGGCAGACTGTCGAAAAAACGGCCAGCCAAAGGA